>Ga0207102_1029_pt1 | contig 26560 bp, 16 predicted proteins | sample Alteio_BWMinHeat_80_FD_153573 | JGI IMG/M metagenome (GOLD analysis project Ga0207102, IMG submission 153573) | Enriched cells from forest soil in Barre Woods Harvard Forest LTER site, Petersham, Massachusetts, United States -... | ecosystem: Environmental > Terrestrial > Soil > Temperate forest >... | reverse complement strand
ATGCGCAGGCCGAGACGGCCTGGCTACCCTCTTGCGTAGTCAGGGCGTCTCGCCCTGATGTGCAGGCCGAGACGGCCTGGCTACCCTCTTGCGTAGTCAGGGCGTCTCGCCCTGATGTGCAGGCCGAGACGGCCTGGCTACCTTCTTCGTTCGTGTACCCGACGAAGAGTGGGGCTCTGAACTGTTACGATTTTTGTAGCATTTTTGCCTGCGTTATCTTATCCTATGTAATTCAATTAACAGCTGTTAAGTAATCAGATAAGCGCTGGGGTTTAATGTCTTATGAAATTATATGACGATCAACTTATTGTTGTAACGGGTGGTGCGGGATTTATCGGCTCAGGAGTCATCCGCTACTTAAATTCACTTGGGATGACGAACATCATCGTTGTTGATGAGTTAGGGTGCACGGAAAAGTGGCAGAATCTCGTAGGAAAGCGCTTTGTCGACGTGCTGGATAAAAGCCAATTGTTTGAATGGCTTAAGGGACGTGAAGGTGCTATAGAAGCATTTATTCATTTAGGAGCCTGCAGCGCGACCACTGAAACCGATGCCTCATACCTCCTTGAAAACAACTATCGCTACACGCAACGCCTTGCCGAGTATGCGTTAAAGAATGGTCAACGCTTTATCTACGCATCATCTGCAGCGACCTTTGGCAACGGTGAAAAAGGATTTTCAGATGATCATGACTGTCTAGAGTCGTTGCAGCCACTGAATATGTATGGCTATTCAAAACATCTATTCGATCTGTGGGTTAAGGACCAGGGGCTTTTGGACCGCGTAGTGGGGTTAAAGTATTACAATGTATTCGGACCTAACGAAGCGCATAAAGGGCGTATGGCATCTGCCCTGACACACATTTTACCTGTCATCCAAAAAGATGGCGTGGCGCGCTTGTTTAAGTCCTCAGAGCCCGAGCGCTTTGGAGACGGTGATCAACGTAGAGACTTTATTTATGTGAAAGATGTCGCGCGCATGACATGTGCCTTTCTTACAAATGACGCGACAGGGATTTTTAACATCGGTTCAGGGATTGCCGCTACATGGAATGAGCTGGTTACTGCTCTTTTCAAAGCGGTTAACATTCCGGTCCGTATCGAATACATCCCAATGCCTGCAGATTTAATCGGTAAATACCAGAACTACAGCTGTGCGGATATGAGTAAAACCAAGCGTGTGTTAAAGTCAGAGATTAAATGCATGCCATTAGAAGAATCTGTTAAAGATTATGTTTGTAACTATTTATTGCCGGGTAAAAAATGGTAAAATTAGCACGCTCATTTAGCTGTATCGCCCCAACGAAGGTCCTTGTCATTGGAGACTTTCTATTAGATAAATACACCTTTGGCAAGGCGAAGCGCATTTCACCGGAAGCTCCAATCCCTGTAATCCTCGTTAAGAGCGAGGAGTATCGCGCAGGTGGTGCGGGGAACGTCGTGTTGAACTTGCTTTCACTGGGTTCTGAAGTGGTCGCTGTAGGTCGAGTCGGTCATGATGAAGCCGGGAAAACCCTATGTGAGACGCTCGCTCAAGAGGGAACAAACATCAAGGGGTTGATTTGCGATCCTGAATTTTTAACGCCTGTTAAGAATCGCATTATCGCCGATACACAGCAGATCGTACGCATCGACCATGAGGAAATTCTCCCAATCTCTGAAAACGTTGAGCAGCAGGTCATCGCCCTTCTTCCTCAGTTGTTGGAAGGTATTCAGATCATCGCGATCTCCGATTATGGTAAAGGGTTTTTATCGCGCAAGATACTCAGCACACTCATTGCTCTAGGCAGACAAGCAGGGATTCCTGTGATTGCGGATCCTAAAGGAATTGATTTTTCAAAATATCATGGAGCTACCATTATTAAGCCCAATCTAGGAGAGGCGATTGCTGCGGCAAATCTTTCTCCAGATGCCTCTCTAGATCACATAGCGGAGAGAATATTGGCTCTCTCTCAATCAGACACAGTAATGATTACGCGGTCGGAAGCCGGAATCTCGTTATTTCATCAAGATAAAGAGCGTGAAGACTTCCCTGTACGTATGCGCGAAGTCAAAGACGTGACAGGCGCCGGAGACACCGTTTTAGCTATGCTAGCGTGTGCTCTTGGCAACAACCTCTCTTTAGGGGATGCTGTGCATCTGTCCAATATTGCTGCTGGAATCGCTATTGAGAGAGTTGGATGCGCCCGCGTGAGTCTTTCCGACATTGCGCGGCGTCTATTAGAGGACGATGTTGAGAACAAGATCTTTGACCGCGAGCATCTATTCGCCATCCAAGAGTCCCTAAAAGGCCGTGAGATGAGCATTTTGGTTTTGCCCAATGTACAGAGTTTAACCGGCCCTATTTTCAAAGCGATTCAAACCATTAAAAGTGATCCATCAGTTGGGCTTCTTGTTTACATCGAGGATGCGCAGCCAAACGACGCCATCATTCACATGATGGCATCGCTTCGAGAGATTGACTTCATTATCTATAATGCGGAATGTTTGCAGTATTTGTGCGAATCAGTGAGTTCCAGAAAGGTGTACGTCTTTGAAGGCGACCAGATTGTTTTGCAAGAGCCTCTTGCGCTTTTGAGATAGGAAGCGGAAAAGTTGTTAGACTCTAAAGACTAACATAGGCTCGGATGAGACAATTGCAGAAGTCATAATAAGCCGAAGGCTTCCAAATGCGAAGCATTTTTGGAGTATCCAAGTAACCAAGTAACCGGTTACCAATATTAATGAGAAGCTGGATTTATGTTTGAATTGACAACGAGCATTGGGGTCTCTTTTGGGTGCGGTATTGGGGTCTGGATTGACAATGTTGACAATCTTTAAGAAACATCACAAACGAATAAATAAATAGAGTTCTTAAAGATTGTCAACATTGTCGGTCCTGACCCCTCTCTACACACACTTATATTTCAAAACTAATATTAATCACAATAAATGCAAAAATATTGTATTCCTCAAGTTTTTGAAGATCCTTAAACCTTGTGTAGAGAGGGGTCAGGACCGACAATGTTGACAATCTTTAAGAGCGCTCTTTATTGATTCGTTTGTGAAGTTTCTTAAAGATTGTCAACATTGTCAATCCAGACCCCAATGCTCGTTGCCAATCCAGAACCAGTCTCGCACCTAAACATAGCTACCCAGGAGTGCGGAGGCATGGCCTCCACACTCCAAAAATGCTTCGCATTAGGAAGCCTTCGGCTTATTACGACTTCTGCAATCGTCTCGGATGGGTCTGCATTAGTTTTTTATTTTGACGACATTGGGTGCAAACCTGTGTTTATATGCTGTTGCCATATTTGCGGCTTATTCCTCATCGTCATCAGCGACATCATTGATGTCGTATTCGTCTTCGTCCTCATCCTCTTCTTCCTCCTCTTCCTCTTCGAAGTCTTCGATGAGTGGCTTTTTCTGCCCTTTTTGGGCTTTTTTGGCCTCTTTATTGACGGGGAGTGGCGGAAGAAGGTCGACCCAGATGGGGGAGCTCCATGCCATGTGGTCATCTTCTTGCGTGACACGCAGGTAATAGAAGACGAATGGCGGCTTTTTGTCTTTGTTGTCGATGGCGACTTTACTTAAGGGCACATAATCATCGAACGTGAATTCTAAAGAATAGTCAGTGGTTTTAAATGTCTTGATAACTTTTCCATTCCGGAGAATTTCCACAGTCTTCAATGGGCCGGTACCTGCCACGTAACCTGAAATATGACGGTTAACAAGGAGTCCTGGTTTGGTTGCAGAGCTTGCTTCGCCTCCCATAGGAGTACCGGCTAACTCTAGCCCCACAATAATGCGTTCACCGGTCGTCGCATAGCAGCTTCGGTTGTAAAGCGCATCGGCTATGGAGGCGCGGGTGTGTTCAGGCGCAATCACAGCGGTTAGGCCTGGTGAATACTGGACCTGATCACTTTCAAAAAAATCGCCATAGATCCCGCGGTCATCCAGTCCACCAGCTGTAAATCCGAAACGGCAGTTGGCTAATAACGCTTTTTGGATGGATCCATCGCGATTTTCCTGAACACCCACTTTTCCTTGAATTTGGATAGGACGTGGATTTCCCTCTTTCTTCGTGCATTCAGAGGAGCCCCACGCATTGTAAATTTCCACAACGCGCTCAAACTCTGGATTATACTCGCCGAAATCGTAATCGAAGCCATTACCCATGGTAAAAGTTGGGATAGAGAGAAGTTCTTTAGGTGAAAACGATTTGTAGATCTTTTTCAAAGTGTTATATTTAGGATCTTTTCCACGCAAGATCGATTTATGGTCTTTGGTGTAGATCAGCTGGCGCATGCCCTCTTCGGTCGCAACGCCTTCCCATTGGAATCCTAAGTAGGTGACGAAGCGGTCATTTTCATCAAATTCTTGAGTGTTCTGAACGATTGTCTTCCACATGTCATTGGAGGTCTCTTCTTGCGTTTCAAAACAAGAGGTAGAGAAGAAGTTTAGCGCCTTTTCGTCGCGGATATGCCGTAAACAATTTTCGATATTTTCTGTGGAGTCGATGCGCTCTGATTCTCCATGCAGAAGTCCCCAAAAAAGATGTTTACTATTGTCTGGGAAACATTTTACTGGAGAGGATCGGAAAAATTCTTTGGTTTTTTTATTCACCAATTGAATCGTGTAGATGCCCGGTTCATTAAAATAGAGGTTAGGCAGGGCGATAAATCCAGTTTCTGGAACAAAGAGCTTCCAGTTCAAATTTTCGCGCAAATGTTCGTGAGAAAGTTCAATAAGCGTGTCTGCAGGGGCATTGTTTGTGAGGTTACCAAACTCATCTTCAAAGCGCACAACGACGTCAAAGCGCTTATTGCGCGCGACAAAGGAAGGGGTCAGGATGCGAATATTTTTAAGAGTATTCCCTTTGATATCGAGAGAGAAAACTTCTGGGTCTCCATAGTTGCCCTTTCCTGCAGGATCGATATACAACAGGAATGTGCGTCTACGCTGAGCTGTGCACTGCGCGCGCGTTCCATTCGTCTTATCGTCCTCCTCGTCGTCTGTTGGGTAGGCGCCCATCACAATCATGATAGAGGCCCCTGCTTCTATCTCAGAAGGGAGGATGAATTCATAAAGAGGAACTAAACTATCGGGAGAGTCAATTTCTTTTGCTTGAAGGACTTTTCCATTCTCTAGCTGACCATAAATGACATTGCTACCTTTTTTGTAGGTAACTGAGGGGGTTTCCCAATCGATGTCTCGCCCCTTAGTCATCGTATCAAATTTTAAACGAGTGCCTTTAGGCAGTGAAATAGAGGTAGTGTAAATGAATTTCCAGGTGTTGATTTCACCCGCAAGAGCATTAGAAGGTTCACTATAACAGATAGAACGACGCATAAAAAAATGACTCCAATTTGGAAGAAGATGAGGACGTTATTGTGCCGTATTATGTATTCTTTTTCAAGACTAACGTGATATATAATGAATGGAACTGAAATTTAAATGAACCCTCTGCACCTCCGCGCCCTCTGCGTTTAAAATTTTTTTACTTTAAAACTGGTTAGCTAATGCTATGACTCTTTCAAACACTTCTTGTGCGTTGTGCGCGATCGAATTGCCAAAACACCCAATTATTGAGGGCGACCACGCATACTGCTGCGCGGGTTGTCATGCTGTTTTCAACATCTTAAGCTCTAAAAATCAATTGGTTAACTTTGAGCAGCATCCTCTATTTCAACAAGCTCTGCGGTCGGGGCTCATTTCGAATCCGGCTCTTTTAGAGCAGATACGCCGCAATCGTCCGGATGTTCCCGAAAATGAACTAGAAAAACTACATCTTGAAATCCAAGAGATGTGGTGTCCGGCTTGTTCGGAGGTGATCAAATTGATTCTGCTGCAACAAAAAGGGATTCTGAATTGCGTAGTGGATTATTCAACTGATCTCGCTGCCATTGAGTGGACGCCACGCTATATTTCAAAGGAAAAAATTTTTGAGATCATCTCTTCTATAGGGTATCGCCCTCAATCCTTCGATAGCGTCGATCGAAAAGCGGTGAGTTCCGATCTCTACATGCGTTTTATTGTGGCTGCCTTTTGTTCGATTAATGTGATGATGTTTGCCTATCCACTTTATGCCATATACTTCAATTACGACGAGCAGGGGTATGGAGGACTGTTTGCTTGGATGTCATTAATCGCCTCGTTGCCTGTATTAGGATATAGCGCCGTGCCGATCTTTCGCCGTTTTTGGGTGAGCTTACAGGTCGGATTATTTGGGATGGAGTCATTGGTCGTGATGGGTGTGGCGACAGCTTTTGGCTTATCTCTATACGATCTACTTACCGGTGGCACAAAGGTCTATTTCGATTCCATGACGGTTATTATTGTCTTTGTTCTGCTAGGTAAAATAATCGAAGCCAAAGCAAAATTTTCAGCAAAAGATTCCCTGTTTCGCCTAGTGCGCGCGCTTCCACGGCGTGGACGCAAGCAGATGGCAGATGGCTCCGCTCAATTTGTGCCCATCAAGGAGATTGAATTAAATGATATGCTTGTCGCTTTTAGCGGAGAAAAAATCGTTTTAGATGGCCTGTTAACGAAAGGTGAGGGCACTTTTGATGAATCTCTAATTACAGGAGAAGCGATTCCTGTCGTTAAGCAGATAGGAGACCCTGTTTTTGGTGGATCTATTTTGCAAAATGGATCCGTCACCTTTTCTGTCAAAGCTAAAATTGAGGATTCAACACTTCATAAAATATTGGGAATGATCCAGTTAGATATTGGCCACAAGACCGCATATGTACGTGCTGCGGATCGCATTGTGTGCTGGTTTGTCCCAATTGTCCTATCGATTGCTCTGATGACAATCCTATATTGTTTAGTATTTGACGTGCATGATGAGGGGAGGTCGACGTTGGAAACAGCCTTTGTGCGCGCGATTTCTGTGCTACTGATCTCCTGTCCTTGTGCGATAGGGATTGCTGCGCCATTAGCCGAGTCGCATCTGATGAGCGGACTGGCCGCTTTGGGGGCAATTGTGCGCAATAGAGGTTGTTTAGCATTATTGGGTCAGGAAACAATTTTTGTTTTCGACAAAACGGGGACCATTACAGAGGGATGTTTCACGGTGTTAAACGGTTTAGAAAATCTCACAGAGCATCATAAAGCTATTCTGAAGGGGATTGCCTCTCAATCTAACCACCTCATGGCTAGAGCGATTGCACAGGCAATTGATGCGCCTCATGGAGAGTTGGATGAAGTAAAAGAGTATATCGGAAAGGGGTTAATGGCCAAATTAAATGACGAGTGCTATTTATTGGGATCCGCTGCATTCCTATCTCAGCATCAAATTTCCCTTCCTCCAACTAGTATAGATCAGGCATATCACTCCATCGTATCACCCATCTATTTTGCTGTGAATGGAGTTTGTTTGGCGACGATCGTGTTAGGCGATCGCATCCGCGAGGGATCCAAAGAGTTGATTCAAGCGCTTGCACCTGTGAAAACGGTATTGTTATCCGGTGACACGCAATCTGCTGTGGAATCCGTGGCGCATTTTTGCGGCTTTTCTGAATGGAAATATGGACACTCTCCTTCTGAAAAACAGGCATATATCGAGTCCTTACGCCATCAAGGGCATCTCGTCTGCATGATAGGCGATGGGATTAATGATGCGCCTTCTTTAACCAGTGCTCACATTGGAATCTCGGTAGTGACAGCTACCGATATTTCGATTCAGGTCTCCGATCTTCTTTTAACAACCGATCGCTTACAAGTCCTGTCGAAAATAAGAGCTTTAGCAAAAAGAGGACAGAAAATTTTGCAACAAAACCTTTTTTGGGCTTTCTTCTATAATGTAGTTGGCATTGGCTTAGCAGCGACAGGTATTCTTTCTCCTATTTTCGCAGCATTTGCCATGGTGGCAAGTAGCCTGATGGTCCTGTTTAATGCCAGGCGGATTTAACTGATATTCTTCCCCTGCCCGTGCCATTTCCCCCAATCTCGTCAAAATAAAAAAGACTAATACAGTTGCCGGCCCATTCGAGACGATTGCAGAAGTCATGGCGAGGCGAAGCAAGAAGGTAGTCAGGGCGTCTCGCCCTGGTGCACAGGGCGGGACGCCCTGGCTACCTTCTTGCTTCGCCTCGCCATGACTTTTTAAGGACGCATAGTCGTCTCATCCGGGCCTGTATTAGTCTTTTTTTATTTTGATGATATTGAGGGGAATTCAAGATGTCTATTTTCGATCATAAAATTTTATGAATTTTATGACTTTTTATCAAATATTAATATAATTAATATAAAACATATCTTATATGTAATTTAATATTAGCATAAGGATTGGTTTGTTGTATGGGTAGTATTGACCAAGTGTCACTGGGTGAATCGTACAGGCCGTGGAGAGACAAGCTTGACATTATAGAAGAGTCTTCTTCAATGGAATTCATTTTGGACACGAATATGGATGCCCAACCCGTAAATAAACGGCAGTATTTATTAGCTGACAAAGAGTTTGATCATCGTACAATAGCTCAAAAAATTTCCGGTTTTATCCAGACTCTTTTTAATGAGCTAAAATTTCATTTTTCTGCGTTGAAATATTATCTAAGGTGCGGGGATGCTGACTACGCTAAATTTGACCTTCAGTCAGGCAGCTACAAGGATACCAAGTTCACGTCTTGCGGTAGGGGATTGTATGTGATGATCCATGATGTCATGGGGCATCCCTCGATTTGGCATAAGCAGATTGAGCAAGTGCGATTAGATGCTTCGCCTCTTTGTGCACGATTTATTCCATTTATACCGAATCAAGGGAATTGTAATTTAGAAACTGCTGCGGATCCGATTTTAAATAAAATAATTGAATATACAAAAATGTATCCAGAAAGACCGATTTGTTTATTAGGAACAGGCTATGGGGCAACTCTTTGTCATTATATTGAGACACAGCTTCGAGAAAAGGCTCCTGGAGCAAGAGTGATGCTCTCTTCTGTTGCTGGCGTGCATTTGGGGTCGGGGAAGATGAACTTGGTCAATAGAATCATTTCGCTATTAACTCTAGGGTTGTACAAGCGTTATACCGTGGTTGTTCGGGAATACTTAACCCCTGAAAGTGCTGCATCAAAAGCGTTGCTAGATCGTGTGAATGCACCTTTAGGAGATAATACGAGAAAGTTTGTCTATCATGCATCCTGTGATGACACCTTGGTTCCGATTGGATCAGCCTTGCCATTAATGGAGCATGAGCATGTGACTTTCCATCACATTATGAGTGATGCAGGACATCGTAGTTTTGTGGGTGAAGTTGCGGACAAACAAGTTCAAGGATGTATGATGTGGATGAATGAGCAAAATGCAGCCTATTCTCGAGATGAGTTACAAGTAAAAGTCCAGGAAATATTAAAGCGAAAAGGTAAGCAAAAAGACGTTCAGGTAGATGTAGTTAATAAGGACGTGTGCATGGAAGAGCTAGACACTACAGTCCAGCCAGATGTTAAAAATGCATTAGAATTAATGGCCGCAGAAATACGCCAAAAGCTAAAATCTAAGCCGCAAGAACAAGTTGGTCTGACAGATGCAGCGATCAAAGCCCTCATTAAAAAGAAACGAGGGGACAAGCCTTTTATTCCAAACGCGTTTGTACGTTCGTTGCCGCTACCTTCAAGCTTCGCCTTGGCATGACTTTTTTTTGCTACGAGTTCTTAAGGATGTATGGTTTTTGCAGCTTCCCCTAAAGTCTAGGTTGTATTAAACTTTGTTTTATATAGCAGAGTTAATTTAGGTGCCGACTATGACAACTAATGAACAGCCGTTTTGCGTGGATTCCTTGAAGGCTTTTTTGCCTAATGCTCCTCTCTTGGGGGCGGCTCAGCAAAAGAACTGGTTGATCTCTACAAAACCTTATCCGCTGACTCACGAACAGCTTGATTTTCTAAACGATTTGGGAGGCGTTCTCTACCGCTTTTATCGGGCTGTGGAGGCTTTATATCGATTAAGTCTAGATAAAGACGCGTACAAATGGGTACAAAATGTGTTGCATGCAGGGAAACCGGAATCCCTTCTAACATTTGCTCACATGAATCGCACCAAAAAACAGATGCCGATTGTGATCCGTCCAGACCTTCTTGTCACAGATGAAGGGTTTGCCTTAACAGAGTTGGATTCCGTTCCAGGAGGAATAGGGATGACAGCAGCATTAATGGAGTCCTATCAAGCCGCAGGCTTTGATCGACTGCCCACATCCAATGGAATTCTGCCGGCATTTTTAAAGATGATGCATGCATTACGGCCTGATATAGCAGACCCCACGATTGCGATTATTATTTCTGAGGAGTCAGCGGATTATAGGCGCGAAATGGAATGGCTAGTGGAAAAATTGCAGCAGTTGACTCCGCATATCCATCTCGTGCATCCGAAAACCATCGCTTTACAAGAGAACGCCTTAGGATTCCACACCTCGTCTAACACCTTTGAGCCCATTCATATTATTTATCGATTTTTTGAATTATTTGATTTAGCCAATATTCCTCAAATCGAACTGATCCAATATGCCATTAAGAAAGGATTAGTGGTTTGTGCGCCCCCTTTCAAGCCGGAACTTGAAGAAAAAATGGCCTTAGCATTCCTGCATCATCCCTTTTTGACCTCTTTTTGGGAAGAGCATCTCTCGCCGACAGATTTAACCTGTCTAAAAAAAATCGTACCGGAAACATGGATTTTAGATCCGGCACCTATCCCTGCAGGTGCAGCTGTGATTCCAACGCTTCATTTTAAAGATCAAGTGTTTCAGCGTTTTTCAGATCTCGTGCATGCTACCCAAAAGCAGAGAGAGCTTGTCATTAAGCCCTCAGGATTTTCGCCTTTAGCCTGGGGAAGTCGCGGCGTAAAAATAGGTCATGATCTGTCGCAGGTGGATTGGTCAGCGGCATTAGAGCATGCCCTATCGGAATTTAATTCTTCCCCGCATATCCTGCAACGCTTTGCGCATCCTAAAATAACAAAATATGAGTATAGCGAAGCAGACACAGGGATCGTGTATGCCTCAGAAGGGCGTACAAGGATCTGTCCCTATTATTTCGTCACTAATCAGATACCGGAATTAGTCGGGGTATTGGTTACCACATGTCCAAAAGATAAGAAGATCATCCATGGGATGCAAGATGGGGTGATGTATCCGGCGGCATTAGACCCCTCCATGTAACGGATAGCGGTATTCATTCCCTTGATAATTGAGCAAGATGATCTCCGTTCCTGTTATTTCTTTCACATAATCGGGATTAATAGGAATTTTGCCTCCTCCTCCCGGTGCATCAATCACATATTGAGGAACGGCATAACCCGTAGTAAATCCTCTTAATTGTCGGATCAGTTCAATGCCCTTCTGAACATCTGTTCGGAAGTGCGCACTGCCTGTAATCAAATCGCATTGATATAGATAATAGGGTTTTACACCCATTTGCAATAAACGATGGCTTAACGACATCAATGTGTCGGCATTATCATTAACTCCTTTCATAAGAACCGATTGATTGCCCATGACCACACAAGAACTTAACAATTTGGCGCAGGCCTCTTTTAACTCTATCGTACATTCCTTGGGATGATTGGTGTGAATACTCATGAAGATAGGGCCATGTTCTTTAAGGATTTCACACAACTCTGTATTGATGCGCTGGGGCATAAAGACAGGCACACGCGTGCCGATTCGAATGAATTCGATATGAGGAATTGCCCGTAATCTTGAAATCAGTTCAGCAATCTTCCGATTAGACAAGACTAAGGGGTCTCCTCCGCTTAATAAAACGTCCCTGATTTCAGGATGCTCAGAAATGTATTTAATGCGAGCGTCGTACTCCGAATGAAGATTGTAATCCTGTGCATTTGAAACCAAACGACTGCGCGTGCAATAGCGGCAATACGAGGCGCAATAGGGTGTGGCTAAGAATAAAACGCGATCGGGATAGCGATGGACGAGCCCCTCCACTACCATGTTGTTTTCTTCCCCGACAGGATCCAATAATTCCTCTGGGGAAACAATTTTTTCACTTTTTCTCGGAATCACTTGCTTGCGAATGGGGCAGTCAGGATCATCTCGATCGATTAGATTGAAGAAATAGGGAGTGATGGACATCAGTAATTTCTGATCTGCGAATCCACACCCCTCTTCTTCATCAGGCGTGAGTTTTAGGTAGCCATCGAAATCCTCTTTTTTATTGAAGCGATTGCGCATTTGCCATTGCCAAGTATTCCACTCATAGTCGGGCGTATCTGACCATAACCCTTGCCCTTTATACCAATTTTTTAAGTGATCTCGAGGAAACATTCGTTACCTTTTGTGATATCGTGACTTAAACAAATCGTATGATATTTTTAATTTTAAAAATAGAAGAAATAAGAAAAGAAGAAAAAATTAAACGCAGAGGACGCAGAGACGCAGAGATTGCGAAAAGTTTGGAAGATACAAGCGTGAGATGAATTTTAAACACAGAGACACAGAGGGGCACAGAGAAAAGGTAAGAGGAATAAGCTCAGATATCCTCAATACCGTAAAAAATTCAACGCAAAGACGCAAAGAAAAGGTTTAAGGGGTATTCATAATAGAAGAAATTTTATCTCTACTCCTCTGCGTTATCAGAACACCCTGCCTTTTAACTGGGACGCTTCCTCTTATTGGCTCACCTTACGCAAAACCTATTTAACGCGAAGAAGTAATAAGCCGAAGGCTTGGAATGCGAAGCATTTTTGGAGCAGCCAAGTAACCGGTTACCAATATCGATGAGAAGCTGGATTGTGGTCTGGATTGACAGCGAGCATTGGGGTCTGGATTGACAATGTTGATAATCTTTAAGAAACATCACAAACGAATAAAAAAATGGAGTTCTTAAAGATTATCAACATTGTCAATCCAGACCCCTCTCTGGACGAGCTTTTAGGGTCTTCACAAACTTCAGTGAGAATAGTCTTTTAACACCTGTTGTGATTGATATTAGTTGAGGGGTCAGGACCGACAATGTTGACAATCTTTAAGAACTCTTTTTTTATTCGTTTGTGATGTTTCTTAAAGATTGTCAACATTGTCAATCCAGACCCCAATGCTCGTTGTCAATCCAGATCCCGATCCAGCTTCTCAGGAGTGCGGAGGCATGGCCTCCGCACTCCAAAAATACTTCGCATTCCAAGCCTTCGGCTTATTATTTCTTCGCGACCTTCGCTTTAAATAGGTTTTGCGTAAGGTGAGTTATTGGCTTAAAAAAATAATTGTGTAATTATTATTTTTTAATTACAATTAGTTTAGGCATAATAAGTTAAAAAGGAGGGAAGTTATGAGCGCTGGGGATGTTAATTTTTCTACCGCAAGAGTCTATCCGGTTATTAATCCTGTCTCTATTGAAGAAGAAAATATTCAAACGATTATTGATACGGCTGGCCCGTCTGAGTTATCTCCTCCATCAGTTGTTTTACAACAATCTGCTTCAAAAGTTGACTGGGAAAAAGTTCAAAAAATTTTAAGAAGATTGGTAACAGTTGTATCGGCAATACCTTTTGGAGTTATTGTAGGGATGAGTATTAGTGTCTCGACTGCAGGATTATTAATGTCGCCTTTAGGTTGGGGAATTATGTGTGCAGGGCTATCCTTAATTGCTATCAACATCGCCATTTCTGCATACAAGGATGGTGCTTCTGGAGCTCGAATGGAGATCCGACGTGCGATTTTGGGTTTTTGTATGGGATTTGGCGTGGGTTTGTTTGCTGGTGGAGTCATGTCTTTTGCATCACTATCCTTTGAGGCGCAAAGGAAAGCAATATTACAGCTTTTAGGTTGTGTATTTGGTGGAATGTGGGTAAATATGCCGACAATTGGTATATTGATAGATCATGGTTTTTCTGATGTCAAAGATAGCAAACCCAATGCAACGTAACCATAACCTCTGCTCCTCTGCGCTCTCTGCGTTAAAATTCTTTCTTGATATTACACGCTTCCCCAATCCAAGATGACTTTACCGGCCTTTCCAGACAACATGACTTCAAAGCCTTTTTCAAAGTCATCGACGGGGAAGCGGTGCGTAATAAGGGGCGCTAAATCCAAGCCACCCTCAATCAAATGAACCATTTGGTACCAGGTGGAAAAGATTTCTCTGCCATAAATCCCTTTTATGGTCAACATCTTAAAGATTACTAAATCCCAATCGATAGAGACTCCCGGAGGCAATATCCCCAAAAGCGCGATATGACCGCCATGTTGCGTTTCTTCTAGTAATGTAGAGAGGCCATGCACACTTCCGGACATCTCTAGTCCAACGGTGAAGCCATGTTCCAACTCTAATGCTTGCATCTTTTTTTTCAACGCGCTTTTTCCAACGTTCACGCAGTGTTGAATCCCCATTTTTTTTGCAAGATCAAGGCGATAGTCGTTGATGTCGGTAATCACCACGCGGCGGGCTCCGGCTTGGCGCGCAATGGCACCGGCCATAATGCCGATCGGGCCGGCACCGGTAATGAGAACATCTTCTCCGGTCAGATTAAACGAAAGCGCCGTATGCACAGCATTGCCGTAGGGGTCAAAGATCGCTCCGATATCATCGGGAACTGATTTAGGAAGCAAAAACGCATTTTCAGCGGGCAGATGAAAGTATTCTGCAAAGCAGCCATGGCGATGGACTCCAACACCAACGGTCTTCATACAGAGATGTTTCTTCCCTTTGCGGCAATTTGGGCATTGGCCACAGGTGAGGTGGCCTTCGCCGCAAATGCGATCGCCGATCTTTAAGTGCTTGACGTTGCGTCCTACTTCCGCAATTTCTCCCATAAACTCGTGACCGACCACCATCGGCGTGGGGATCGTCTTTTGCGCCCAGGCGTCCCATTTGTAGATATGCACATCGGTCCCGCAAATCGAGGTTTTGTGCGTTTTAACGAGAATCTCGTCATCGCTGATTTTTGGGACAGGGACGTCATCCATCCATAAACCAGGTGCTGCGTGTTTTTTGACTAGTGCTTTCATAAGTTTCCCTTAAATAGTATTAAATGACTTTTAATTCTTTACCGACAGTTTCAAAGGCTGCAATAGCGCGATCTAGCTCTTCAAACGTATGTGCCGCAGACATCTGTGTGCGAATGCGTGCTTGCCCCTGAGGCACGACGGGATAGAAAAATCCAACGACATAGATACCTTTTTCTAACATGCGAGCGGCAAAATCTTGGGCCAATTGCGCTTCCCCTAACATCACTGGAATAATCGGATGATTTCCCGGTACAAGTTTAAAGCCTAATGCGCTCATTTTTTGGCGGAAATAGCGACTATTTGCCTCCAGTCGTTGGCGTAGTTCGTTTGAGGAGGTGATGAGGTCTAGAGCTTTAAGCGTCGCGCCCACAATGCTAGGGGCGACTGTGTTGGAGAAGAGATAGGGACGAGAACGCTGTCTTAACCAGTCAATAAGCTCTTTTTTTCCGGATGTGTAGCCTCCGGACGCGCCCCCTAAAGCCTTTCCAAAAGTTCCTGTGAGAATGTCGATGCGGCCCATGACATCGCAGTATTCCGGAGTACCTTTTCCATTCGCGCCGATGAATCCAACGGCGTGTGAATCGTCGACCATGACCATGGCTTTATAGCGATCCGCTAGATCGCAAATGGCCTTCAAATTGGCAATCGTGCCGTCCATGGAGAAGACGCCATCTGTAGCGATTAAACGAAAGCGGCACTCTTGCGTCTCTTGGAGTTTAGCTTCCAGATCCTGCATATCATTATTTTGGTAGCGTAAACGCTTGGCTTTGCATAGGCGCACTCCATCGATGATGCTGGCGTGATTCAATGCATCGCTAATCACGGCATCTTGTTCTCCCAAAATCGTCTCGAAGAGACCCCCGTTAGCATCCCAGCAGGACGAGTATAGGATGGAGTCTTCCGTGCCTAGAAATTGGGAAAGTTTTCGCTCTAATTCTTGGTGAATGGTTTGTGTACCGCAAATAAAGCGCACGGAGGATAGCCCGAAGCCGTAGGAATCAAGCGTTTGTTTTGCCGCAGCGATCAGCGCAGGAGCGTTAGCAAGTCCCAAGTAATTATTGGCGCAGAGATTCAAAACATGCCGTCCGTCCGAGATCTCGATTTGAGGTTGTTGGGGGGATGTGAGTACGCGTTCTTGTTTGTAAAGACCTGCTTTTTTCAAGGCGTCGATCTGTTCTGTCAGAAAACTTAGGAATCCGGGGTTCATGTGTTACCTCTTCTTAATTAGAATCAAAGGGTTGAGGGAGTAATATTAGACAACTGTTTGCGATTTAACGCAAGTTTATTACCGACCTTCGCGTTAAATAAATTGTGCATAAGGAGAGTTTAAATATTTCCCTTGCTATTTAATCTTCAATCTGTTACAATTGACCTAAAATTTGGAGTTTTTTTTCATATGAAAACCTTTGAGCCTTATTCACATTTTTGCGGTGATTCGCGCTTTCTCTCAGAGAGAAGTGGCTCAACCTCCTCTCCAACCCAAAAACAGTCTTTTAGCACGATTTTGGCAATTTCCCCCATTATTATTCTATCTATTATTTCTATTTTCATTATTAGCGCCTAGCGAAGGTTGTTATCTGCACCTTTCTAGGTGTCGATTACTAAGCAGATAACATCTGAAATCTCGTAGTTGCGTTTAGATTTATAAATTTTATTTACACGATATTTTAACTTTTTTGGTGAGGCACATGAAGCATAAATTTTTAATGATCAGTCTTGGATTTGCCCTGTTTTCCATGTTTTTTGGATCGGGCAACTTGGTATTTCCGCTTACGGTTGGAAAAGAGAGCGATGGCCACTTTATGTTGGCCACTTTGGGCATTATTCTCACAGGGGTATTGGTTCCTTTTATGGGCGTTATCGTCATGGTGTTGTTTAAGGGAGATACCGAGCAATTTTTTGGAACGATGGGAAAAAAGGCGGTATTCTGGTTCCCACTTATCGCGCTCTCTTTAATGGGGCCTTTCGGTGTTTTGGCGCGCTGCATCACGGTAGCTCATGGCAGTTTTCGCCTCTTGTTTCCTGACATTGCGCTAATCCCTTTTAGCATTGCCTTTTGCCTGATCATCTATTTTGCGACGCTTAATAAAACGAAACTTGTTTCTTTATTAGGATCCATCCTGACGCCCTTTCTTTTAGTGGCTTTGGCGGCTTTTGGTATCGTTGGATTCTCGGAAGGCAGCTTTCCCGAGGCGGCAAATACCGGTAGTTGGGAAGCGCTCCAAATGGGATTTTTCCAAGGGTACCAGACGATGGACCTATTGGCAGCCTTTTTCTTTTCGACCTTCATCATTCACTACTTGAACGAGCGTTTTGCGGATAAAAATCGCGAATCTCAGTTAAAAGTGATCTTACCAGCTATCGCCTTAGGCGGTTCTTTATTAGCTGCTGTTTATTTTATCTTGGTTTCTTTAGGGGCGATGTATGCACCGTTTTTAGAGAATGTTCCCCCACAGGAAATGCTTGGAGTCGTGGCAAATCAAGTGATGGGTAGATTCTCTGCTCCGCTGGTTTGTGTGACCATTTCGTTAGCCTGCTTCACGACAGCTGTTGTGTTAGCCTCATTATTTGCTGACTTTTTGCATAAAGAGGTGGCGGGACAGCGGATTTCGAGCTACGTCGCAATGGGCATCACGTTATTAATCGCCTTTTCCGTTTCAACCTTGGAGTTTTCCGGTATTGCGCGCTTCTTGGCGCCTATCTTGGAAACGCTCTACCCAGCGCTGATCGTCCTAACCGTGATTAACATCTGCGCAAAATTGTGGGGCACAAAAAGCCTCCGTTGGCCAGTCGTTATGACGCTGTTGGCCAAGTGCTCTTATTTCTGGTAAGGTACAAAAATATTTCGGTCATCTGAGAGTTCTCTCCGTCTCTGTGTTTTAAATTTTGAAACACAGAGGCACAGAGAACACAACAGAGAACACAAAGGGAGTATTTGACTGAAAAAGTGATCATCGCCAAATTTTTTATCCTATCTATCCTAATATCTTGTTATTTTTGGTTCATCACTTGTTTTTTCAATAAATTCCATAAAACATCTTTTTATCTCATTAAGAATTAAAAAAACAATTAAATACATTGCTTAGTAATTAATTATTTATTTATAATTAAGTTAATTAGGTTAGTAATGTATTTTTTGCATTAATTATCTTTTTTTGAGGTGTTACTATGAATCCGTCTAGTCGTTCTTCTAGTTCTGATATACCTTCGATGGAATCGATGAAGTCTGCCATTAAAGCGTGGAATACGAAGAATCCGGACAAAATGGTACCTGACTGGGAGATGAGAGAAAAAACCGGCGATGCCTGGAAAAAGATCTTTCTTGTTAAAGGCGACGCCCCAGGTGAGTTCAAATTTGAAAAACTAAACGCGTTGCAAAGGGTTGCTAGGAAACACTATGGCAACATCTTGTCGTGGGATAAGAAACCGGAGATAGCAGAGATATTTAAGAGAGCGATGAAGGAGTTGAATCCTCCTCCAATGCCTTCAAGAAATACCCTGTTGGGGCCTGCTGTATCTGCAGCAAAAAGTGGGGATTTCTTAGGTTCGATCCCGACTTCGACTCCATCAGTTGGAGCTGCGGTAAAACAAGCCGTACCAGCACCAGTAGCGAAATCATCAGCGGTTGCTCAAGCAAGTGAAGCAATTAAAGGGATTGATCTCTATGAAAACGATTTGAGAGCATCCATCGGGGAATCCCTCGGGGTTAGCAATGAGAAAGGTGAGACGGTCTTGAAGATTCGCACTTTTGAGGATATCGCGAAATTAGCTGAGTATACGGGAACGATCTCGTTTCTCGAACAGCAACTGCAGGAATTTGGATGTACAGAATCTCAAGGGAAAGTGATCTTCAAGGATATTCAAGGCGTGCCCCTGACCTCGCAACAAAAAAAATTATTAAGTGACATTAAAAAAGATTTAGATTTTTTAAAAAAAGAATTGTCAGATCTGGTCAGAGTTGATAAAGGACTGATCACTGATTTGTATAATGTTGAAAATTTTAAATATTTATCAGACCCTTCTCGTGACCGTGGGCAATATAACAAACTTCGGGATAGCAACACCTGCTTAACAGAAAGCTTTGGATTTAAATTGGATCCTCTTCCTGCGCCATCAAAAGTCGGTGTGAACCCACTTTCTCCGAAGAGAATGGGTGGTCCTCCACCTGCGCTGCCAAATATAGGAAATAGTTGCTACATGAATTCCCCAGTTCAAGCATTGTTAGTCACGATGAAGCATTTAGAGCCTATTTTAACGGCTCCACTAAAACAAAAGCCGGGGGAACCTGGAGAAGCTTTCAGTCGACGACAAGGGGTTCACACAGCCTTGAACAATGTGATCGCAATGGCAAACCTCAATAAATCGGAAAAAGAAATGCAAGTGCCTATGACGATTTTAAGGCAAAAAATAAGCCTCTTGAATTCCGATATGCTTGAGAACATATATGCACAGCATGATGCGAGAGAGGTGTTAAATGCCATTTTAGAGGCACTAGACGTGTCTATTCCTATGAGAGAGGTGTCCTATAGAGAGGATAATATTGAAGGTCTTCCACCGATACGTTCGGATCCGAGAGACGACCGTGCACAACGTGAAAATACGCACATACTGGAATTGTCTATTCCTCGTGGAGCTGAGAAGTTAGAATTACAAAAATTGTTGAAACAGGAGTTAAGCCCAGTACATCTGGAGGGGCGTAAGCAAGATCAAAATAATAGAAAGATAAGGGAAATTGATGGAGTGCCCAAAGTACTGCCGCTTCTAATTAAACGCGCAACGATTTGGCAAAAAAATGACTATGATGAATTCATGGCCGCTAAGATGCAAGAAATTAAAGCTGATAAAGAGCTCTATACAGCTTTCAGAGCTGAGTGTAAAAAAGAGGTTACAGAGCGCAATTTTAAGTCGGGAAAACCAACTGTTGGTGAAGACTTTGACAAAGAGGTGGATGCTGATGCTACCAAACTTCTAACCAAAGCGATTAATAAAGAACATGGTTTTCAAATCAGGCATATACCAAGGGTGAGGGATAAAACAGCGGGGGAAATGGCTGCTGATCCTAAAGGTAAGCAAGTTAAGCTTGAAGATCTAGTAATGATCGAGCAGCTTTGTGAAGATACGATTGAAATACCCGAAAATGACAGAATAAAAGTTCCCGTCACGATAATTGGGAGAGATGGGAAAAAAGAAGTAGTAGAGAAGGAATACCGCCTAACGTGCAGTGTGAAGCATGGCGGGCACTCTATAGGTGGAGGGCACTTTACATCACACGTCATCCAACACAATACCGTTAAGCAAGGTGATCAAGAGGTTGAGGAGAAGAGTTACTTTCATTGTGATGATCATAAGATAACAGGAGAGAATAGAGAAGCTGCAGAGATGGGGAAAGGGTACATTTTCTTCTTTGAACTTGTTGAGTAGAGACGGCATTCAGTTAAGCAATAAGCCGAAGGCTTCGAATGCGAAGCATTTGCTGTGGTGTTTGTTACGTTTTTTTGTTTGGAGTTGTTTTTTTAAAGAGAGGTTATCTATGGATTCAATGAAGCTTAATTTGCCACCAGTCAATCAGATACAACATGACGTTGAAGTGTGGAATAAGGATCATCCGGACAATCCGGTAATGGATATGGCTGCGAGGGCAGCAACGCGCGGTGCCTGGAAACGCGTCTTTCTTGTTAATGACTTCTCTAACAACACTGTGGTGTTTAAAGAATTAAACATGGTTGAGAGGATGATTAGGTATCTATCTGGCTTGTGTGGTATTAAAAAAGACACCATTTTTCCGCAGGCCGAAAATGGGAAAATTGCCGCCGTATTCAATAGTGCAGTAATCAGCTCGATTTCCCCAACAACATCTCCAAGAGATACATTGTTAGGTCCAGATACACCCATAGAGCCTCCAACAACATCAACATCACCCCCATCACCTCCCCCATCAGTTGCTCAAGTGAATCAACCTGTTGAAACTCCAACGGGAGAGGATTCCCCAAGACTGATTTCACCCGATAAAATGAGAGAAGAAACGATTAGGGGGATTGATCTCTACGAAAGAGATTTGAGAAAACTCATTGCAAACTCTTTGGGGGTTCGTTCTCCTGATGGTAAGGATTTCTCTCTGGTGATTCGCACTTTTGATGATATCGTACAAGTAGTCCGGCATATGGAAAGCATCTCGATTCTTGAAGAGCAATTGCAGGAATTTGGATTGACAGAATTACACGGGAAAGTGATTTTCCAAGATGTTGATGGCGTGCCCCTGACTGCGCAACAAAAACAATTACTAGTTGAAGTTAAACAAGATTTAAAGCAATTAAAAGAGCATTTATCGTATCTGGTCAACGGAAATAGAGACTGGATCGAGTTTCTGTACAAATATGAAGAGTCTAAGCCCTTATCAGACCTTACTCTTGTTAGTGGGCGATATGACGACCTTTTGCATTGCCATACCTGTTTAACAGAAGTGTTTGGACTTCAATTGGATGTTCTTTCTTCTGAGCCATCCAAAGTCGGTGTGCTACCAATTTCTTCAAATAGAATAGGTGGTCCGCTTGGGCTGCCAAATATAGGAAATAGCTGCTACATGAATTCTGGATTTCAAGCGTTGTTAGTCACAATGAAGCATCTGGAGCCTATTATAATGACTCCGATAAAAAGAAAACAGAATCCAGAGGAATCGATAGTGGATTTCAGTCGGCGGAAAGAGGTTCAAAAAGCCTTGAAAAATGTGATCGAAATGGCAAACCTTAATAAATCGGAAAAAGAGATGCAATTTGCCCTGACGATTCTAAGGGAAAAGATAAGTCTCATGAGTCCCGACATACGCAGTAACCTATCTGGACAGCATGATCCGAGCGCTATGATAAATCCTGTTTTGGAGGCGCTGGATGTGGCTATCCCTATAAAAGAAATCTCCTTTAGGGAGGTTAATTTTGACGGTGAGTTGATGGTGGATGAGAGTGTAAACTATGAAAGCACGCGCATGTTAGAGCTATCTATTCCAGTGGGAAGTAAGGATTTAACATTGCAACGACTGCTGGAACAGGAGTTGAGCACTGTAGATCTGGATGGGCATAGCGAATATGATAAAAAGAGAAAAGAAATTGATGGCGTGCCCAAGATTCTGCCCCTTCTAGTTAAACGCGCAACTGCTTGGAAAGAGGCTGAGTATAAAGAATTCATGGCTACTGAGATGCAAAGAATTAAAAGTGAAAAGGGCGGCACCTATGATGTTTTAAAAGCTGATTACACAGCATCGCTTAAAGCGGCCAATCTTAAGGCGAACAAAGTGGCTTCTGATGCAGAAGTTGAAAGAGAGGCGGAAGCTAAGGTCACCCTAAACCTAACTGCAGCACTTAACAAAGAACATGGATTTCAAGTGAATCACATACCAAGAGTGATTGAAAAAGTATCGGAAAAAACGGCTGCCGGATTTATTAAAAAGATCCAAGAAAAAAATCCCTCTATTTCTGAGAAAGACATTCAAAGTATTTTGAAGTCTTGTATGGAGCATTTAACAGATGATAATTATGTGAAAAAGGTTCGATTAAACAATCCTGAAATTTCTGAGGCCGCAGCCAGAGATGTGGTGAAATCTTTTAAGGAATTAGAAGAAAAGTATTATTTAGAAAGAATTCGATTGATGGAGCCCAATCTTTCTGATGCAGTAGCCAGAAAATCTGTAACGTCTTTTATGGGAAATCCTAAACGTAGGGAACTCAAGTTTAAAAAGGATTTAGTCCTTGTTAATCAGCTGCGTAAAGATAACATTGGAATACCCGAAAATGACAGAATAAAAGTTCCTGTTATGATAAATGGGGAAAGAAAGGTGCTAGAATACAGCTTAACATGCAGTGTAAAACACAAGGGGGTCTCTTCAAGTGGGGGACACTATACATCACACGTCATTCAACGCAATACCGTGGTTCGCGGTGGTCAAGAAGTTGAGGAGAAGAGATACTTCCATTGTAATGACAGCAAGGTAACAGGGGAGGATAGGGCGACAGCCAAGATGGGAGAAGGATATATTTTCTTCTTTGAGCTTGTTGAACCAAAATAAATGCGCATCGACCCCAAAAAAATCGTGTCCAATATCAGTTAGCTTGATATGATGCCGTTAATAAAGAAGAGCAAACGCAAGGGTATGGCCTCCGCATCCCTGAGAAGCTGGATCGTTGTCAATCCAGACCCCAATTTAGATGCGCATCTTTCTTCCATTACAAATTATTATTCAATCTATTTTTGAGTCCCTATGCATTCCGATTCTACAGCACGGCCCTCTGTCTTTGTGGTTACACTAGACCTGAAATTAGCCGAGAAGCTTTTGTCCGATCTATTAGATCAAGGGTTTGAAAAAACCATCCCCACCCCACCCCACACCATTTTTTCAGCTAAGAAGAAGGGCGTTTCCTGCACACTATACCAGTCCGGTAAACTCACGGTGCAAGGAAAAGAGATGGCTCAATTCATTGAGTTTTATCTCGAGCCCACTATTTTAGGAACTTTCAGCTATAGCCACCCTAACGCAGAAGTGGAAATCGCCAACCAAATGGAGAACGTCGTGCCGCACATTGGCATTGATGAATCGGGGAAAGGTGATTACTTTGGACCGTTGTGCATTGCCGGTGTATATGCCGATGCCAAAGGTATTGCGGGTTTAAGAAGTTTGGGCGTTAAGGACTCTAAGGAGATCAATGATGCCGGGATCATCAAAATCGGCAATAGAATTAAAGCGGAATTCAACCATCATATTGTCAAAATCAATCCTTTAAAATATAATGAGCTCTATCAACAGTTCGGCAATCTGAATCATCTTTTGGCGTGGGGACACGCCACGACTATTGAGCAGCTTGTGTTGAAGACCCAATGCCGCACAATTATGATTGACCAATTTGCAGCTGAACATGTGGTGATAAGGGCTTTAGCGCGTAAGAAAATGGATGTAAACCTCACTCAGAGGCATCGCGGAGAAGAAGATATCGTGGTGGCTGCGGCCTCTATTTTAGCCCGACAGACATTCCTAGAGGGGATGGATAAGCTGAGTGAAGAGTTCTGCATTCGGTTGCCAAAGGGAGCTTCAGCGAAGACGAAATCCGTTGCGCGCGAATTCGTGCAAAAAATGGGAAAAGATGCTCTCAAACATGTCGCTAAACTGCATTTTAAAACAACCTTGGAAATTTTGTAACAAAAAAATTAAACGCAGAGGACGCAGAGCAGGGCGTTCTGATGAGAAAGATTTGACAGTATTTTTTACGGCGGTAGCCGTATTTCTCTCAGTAGCCCAGTGCAAGACCGCGGTTTAGCGGTCGCAGCTCTGGGTTCGAATTTAACAAATACTGTGCCGCGGTAGTCGGCACCTCTCCATCTAAGAGGTGCCGACTACCGCGGCACTGTATCATCCTCTATAATCCCAGAGCTGCGACCGCTAAACCGCGGTCTTGCACCGGGCTACTGAGAGAAATACGGCTACCGCCGTAAAAAAAACTGTTAAATCTTTCTTGTCAGAACGCCCTGGACGCAGAGGGCACAGAGTTGAGAGTTCCTCTGCGTCCTCTGCGTTTAATTTTTTAGGGATTTTAGGAATACTGAACTGTTAGTACTTGTCGTTAAACTTGTTTAAACAAAAGGAAGTCATCATGAGCAATCGCATGCTGTTATATATGACCGGTTTGGTCCTTCTCGCTGTAGCTGTCCTGGTGACGATGAATCTGTTTACCATCTTTCAACCCTCTTCGGCTGACAACTATATTTCCCGAAACAATGTCAGAGGAATGGCAGTATTGGAAGATCGCAAGCCTTTCACGTTAAATTTTGATCAACAAAATCGGATGATCGACTTTTTGAATGCCTCCACGCCCATTGGTATCCGTAAAGGGGACTCGACTAAACCTTTAGATTTTGAAGAGATCGTCGTCTACCAATTTAGTAAAACTAACCCAAGTGTTACTGTGACACCGATGGGTTACGATGAAGATGACGGTCTGATTTTTTCAGCTAATGAATGGAATTCCTTCGGCTATTTGAAGGATCAGAGTAAAGGCCTTTTAAAGAAACTGATCAGTGAAACATACGATTAAATCATTTAAATTATTTAAATCATTATGCTTAAACAACTGCGTATTCAAAACATTATCTTGATTGAACAAGCCGAAATCAATTTTGAGAGAGGCTTAAACGTTCTTTCCGGAGAAACAGGATCGGGTAAATCAGCAATCATGAATGCCCTCAATTTAATTGGGGGCGAGCGCACGGACACGGGCATCATCCGTCATGGGCTTTCTAAGGGAGCTGTAGAGGCTCTATTCGATATCTCTGAAATTCCAGCGATGACCACGCTCTTAAACGAAGCGGGCATCGATCATTCCACGGATGAGGAGTTGATTATCAGACGCGAAATCTCCACAGAGGGAAAAGGGCGCTGTTTTATCAATAACCAACCGGTTCAACAAGCCTTGTTGCGCAAAGCCATGATCTCCCTAATGGATATTTCGGGTCAGCACGCTAATCAGCGTCTGTTGTCAATTGATAAGCATCGCGAGATGGTGGACCTATATGGAGGCCTCGAAAATGACGTTTTGGTTTTCTCAAAAAGTTGGGCTGAAGAAAATGCGGTAGAGCTGAAATTATCAGACCTTATCAATAGTGAAGCGCAGCGCCTGCGCGAGGTCGAAGTGTGTTTGATGGAGTTGGAGGAGCTGCGTGAGGCCAACATCAAGGAAGGGGAGGACGAAGAGCTTTTCGCTGAATATTCGCTATTGGCGAATTCCGATGAATTAGCGAACAAGGTTCAAGAGATCTCTGGGGCCTTGACGGGAGATAAGCAGCCCGTTTTGCCTCTGTTGAATCGTCAAAAAGTGAATTTTGAACAACTTGTGCGTTTGGATGCCTCTTTGGCGGATTCGGCCAAATCTTTTGAGAACGCTTTGATTGAACTGCAAGAGGTGGCTTATACACTCCAAAGGTATCAAGGAGGTATCGAGCACAATCCAGGTCGAATGGAGTTGATTAATGAGCGTTTAACGCTGATAAATCGATTAAAGCGTAAATATGGCTCTTCAGTCATTGACATTCGCAGCTATCAAAAGCAGACCGAGACTAAACTCAGTTCTCTTCAAAGTATTGACGCCCAGATCGACCAGCTCAAAGAGGAGCTTAAAGAGCGAGAAGAGCGCAATCGTTTATTAAGCACGGCTCTATCGAAGAAAAGGGCTAAAGCAGCGAAGGAGTTAGAACAGGCGGTAGTGGTCCAATTGCGTGCTTTGAATATGCCTAAAGTCGCCTTCCATTGTCAGGTTGCCTCTCAGAAATGCAATAAATGGGGAGAGGATCGCATCGAGTTCTTTTTGAGCCCTAACGTAGGCGAACGCCAAATTTCGATCAGGGAGTGTGCGAGCGGAGGCGAGCTTTCGCGTGTGATGCTAGCGTTGCAGACCCTTTTAGCCGGTAAAGAGTGCATTCCAACGTTAATTTTCGATGAAATCGATGCCAATATCGGCGGTGAAACCGCCTCCATCGTTGGTGAGAAGCTACGCGAGATCGCAACCAAACATCAGGTCTTATGCATCACGCACTTCCCACAAGTAGCCAAGCAAGCGCACCACCATTTACAAGTCTCCAAGCAAGAAAAAGAAGA
>Ga0207102_1027_pt1 | contig 27098 bp, 23 predicted proteins | sample Alteio_BWMinHeat_80_FD_153573 | JGI IMG/M metagenome (GOLD analysis project Ga0207102, IMG submission 153573) | Enriched cells from forest soil in Barre Woods Harvard Forest LTER site, Petersham, Massachusetts, United States -... | ecosystem: Environmental > Terrestrial > Soil > Temperate forest >... | reverse complement strand
CATTTTTATATTATTTTACCCTATGGTTCCTTCTTTTTATTATAAACTAACGTTTTCCACCATAGCGCTCATTTCTTTCGTTGCCTGCACGAAAGATGATTCCGATCCCGCATCGATACTCATGAAGAAGACATGGGCTCCTTATCAGGTTGAAATCCTGACGATTGACAGTAACCGGCTGGTTGTCACCGATAAATCCACCGGTGTAAAAAAGGAAACGGACACCGTTTTAAAATCCGATACGATTTATTTAGTGAGTACATGTCAGCAAAACTCATTGTATCAATTTAAGGCAAATGGCGTTCAGGTAATTACAGATGCATGCAGCTCCAATTCGCCTGACTATACCACCACCTGGACAATTACCCAGACTAAACAAATGTTTTTTTCACAATTCGTGACCGGATTGATTCCTGTTACCGGGTTATTAAGTGAAATAAACACCTCTCAATTTATTTTTAATTCCTTACAGAACATGTATGCCTTTGGAAATTCTACGGATGCCAATGGCAATCAGGTCAGCACATCTGATATACTGACCATCACGACCATCTTGACATTCAAAAGCAGATAATAGCCGTTTGAGTCCTTTTATTTGGGAACCAAATAAAGAGCATCTCAAAGACAGGATTTCGTAACAGATTATTCAAATTGATTGATTTGACCAGTAGAAGCATGTACTGCTTTCCATTGAAAACTGTGAGGGTCCATAGATTTTTTGCGGCTGGTTAACAGTTCAATAGGTACGTGTATAAATCTGTCGTGCATATATCCAATAACCAACCCTGTTTTTCCGGCCATTGCTGCGTGAACAGCGTTACGGGCAAACATATCACAGAGAATAGCATCTGCTGAATTGGCCGCACTGCTGCGTACTATATAACTTGGATCAATGTAGCGCATCACTACAGGAATATTTTCACTTCTGAAATATTTTTCAATAAAATCCCGCAGAAATAATCCTATGTCTTTGGCCTTTATGTTTCCGGAGTCGTCTTTTTTCAATTCATCTTCAGTAAATAGATTCTGGCCGGCCCCTTCGGCTACTACGATTAATGCATGTGAACGATTAATAATACGCTCTTTTAAAGCAGCAAGAAATCCATTTGGACCTTCCAGTTTAAAAGGCACCTCAGGAAGAAGGGCAAAGTTTACGTCCTGGCTGGCAACAGTTGCACCGGCAGCCACAAATCCTGCATTCCTCCCCATGAGTTTTACAAGTGCAATGCAATTCTCAACACTTTGTGCCTCGTTATGTGCATTATTCAAGACTTTGCTCGCTTCCGATACCGCAGTCAGATAGCCGAAAGTCCTGGCAACAAAAGCCACGTCATTATCAATTGTTTTTGGAATACCGACTACCGCCAGGGGGTAGTTTCGCTTCCTGGCTTCCTGGAACAATTCATTACCGCCTCGCTGGGTTCCATCTCCACCTACGGTAAAGATCATATTTACTCCTCGTCGAATAAGGTTGTCAACTGCGATACTAATATCTACCGGGCCTCTCGAAGTACCCAAAACTGTTCCACCTTCTTTATGAATTTTATTAACAAATTCATGAGTAAGCACAATGGGCTCTTTCCCTTTTAAAGGATCCAAACCCAGGTAACCTCCACGAAAACCAAGCACCTTTTTCACTCCATAGGCGTAATGAAGTTCCAGGAATATCGATCGTATAACATTATTTAGGCCGGGACAAAGTCCACCGCAAGTAACAATGCCTGCACATGTGTGCTTTGGATCAAAAAATAATTTTGCACGAGGTCCTGCCAATTCGAATTCCAACTCTTCTTTTTCAGCTGATGTCGGATCAGTTACAATATTTTCAGGAATGTGAAGACTATCACTTATACTATGCCCTATTGGAGATTCAAATTTTGCTTCGCCCAAAATAGTGATATTCATTGCCCTAACCGATTTAAACTTTTTAAATGAAGGCAAACCTATAGTCGCGCGTTCGTATTATCAATGTTTGATTGAACGTAACAAATTATTTAAGTCGCTTCTTGTATACAATATGCCATTTGAAAAAACCATGTCAATCTGGTCTATTGCCTGAATGTCTCTTAGTGGGTCGGCATCAAGCAGTACCATGTCTGAGGATTTTCCCTTTTGAATGCTTCCATAAAAGTCGGCATCTCCCATGAACTTTGCACCATTGATCGTAGCGGTTTGTAATGCCTGCGAGGGAGTAAGCCCGGAAGCTACCATGAGTTTCAATTCTTCATGTAATGATTCTCCCGGATACATAAATGAATTAAAAGCACCACAATCAGAACCGGCAAGGATATTAACACCGGCAGCATACATCTGCGGAACCATTGCATTTGTTTTTATAGCGAACTTCTTCAGGCCTTCATTCATTTCATCTGATTGTTTCTTTGCTATGTTGATCCGTAACTGATAGGTGGCCTGAATCTTTGGGTCTGTGTAAGAAAGTAAGCTGTCAGTGGAATGATCTTGATACTTTAGGTCTAAAAGATCGTTCTGTACAACGTAAAGTGTGGGCGTAATGGTAAATTTCTTCTGTGCCAGATACTTAAACAATTCCTTAGCCTTATTCTCGTCATAACTGTCGTAGAAATAAGGTAGAGCAGCATAAAAGCCAATGGGTTTGTCGGTACGGAACCTCTGTTGTATTAAATTAGTAAGGCTGTCTTCCTGCGAAGAACATGCTTTGTAAACATTAAACATATGTTCAGAACCACCCATTCCTCTTTCTACACCTTCAGTAAGCTTGACTGTAAAGGGCATGTGTCCTGTAATCTTCCAACCTCTTTGATGTGCTTGTGAAATGACCTCCAAATAAGCTTCCCTGGATATTTTACTGTCATAAACTTTTACAAAATCTACATTTAACTTTTGCAGTGAGTCAAGTGCTTTTGATACTTGCTCCGGAGTTTCCACCTCCAGCGAACCGCCCCAGTAAGCCTTAGGCCCATCGATCTTCGGTCCTGAAGTAAATATATTTGGTCCAACGAGTACACCTTGTTGTATTTGCTTTTTCCAGGTTAAAACCGTGGCGGTAATATCGCCACCGCACTCGCGAACGGTAGTTACTCCATAAACAAGAAATAGCGGAAGCAATTTTTTATTAGCCTCTATCAGGCTATCTCCACCGCGAAAATGAATGTGCATATCCCAAAGTCCGGGAAGAATATAGTGATTTTTAGCATCTATGTACCGATCTGCCTTATAGAGATTCACTTTACTTACCTCATCAACTGCCGCAATGGTATTGCCTGAAATAGCAAGCAATTGATGCGGGATAATTTTGTTATTTGCAACATCTACTATGTTTGCATTTGTAATTACAATTGTGTATTTGTTTTTTTGAGCTTGCAAACAACTAACACAGATTACACAAAACGCAATAAAACATAAAAGGATTTTTTTCATTTTAGGATGGTATTGAAAATGTACAATACTCAACGTTTTTACCTGTTAGCTTCCTGTTATTTTCGTTGATAGTTTTCAAAAGGTATTCTTCCTATATCTCTCCGATCGTCGATTCTGGCGGAAGGCGTAATAGCTTAAAAGAAATTCTGAAGTTGACATTAATTTCTAATTCATTTTCTTTTGTAATCCGCTTCCAATTTATGAATTATATGCTTTTTGGGAAGTTTTATCCAAGAACTTCCGGTGAGCTCACCGGCTTTTGGTGATTTCACAGGTCTTCTCTCTCGCTGGCTATCAACTCCTTGCATAGTTGAGTACATTTTGTTCCGTGACGATACAAAAAGTACTGTCCCGCGATTCTAGTGGGTTTGCGGGGATTTGGTGACTTTCCAAAGAAAAGTCTACTTTCTCCTCTGATAAAAATAAAACGTAGAATTTAAAACTGCTTAAAATTCGAACTACCTTTATTAATACGAACTCATCCCAATATTAAAATACTCCTTTTTAAAATCCTCCATTTTAAAAATCCTCCATATTAAAACGTCGGAATTTTAAAACCTACAGTCATGAAAAAATTAGTTTTCATTTTCATAATTGTCTTTGGTTTTATCAATTTTTCATTTGCCCAGGCAAGCTGGAAAGGATGTTCGCATAAAAACGGATGGAGAATTTTTCAAAGGAAGCTGATAATATAGATAAACGATTGCGATAACTGCTCAGGATATGAATCGGTTGATGATCTTATGGCTAAAGTTTGCTGATGGTCTTCAGCAAAATTTTGAATGGGCTATATTTTAAAAGCTTACAGCTGCCATTAAAAAATACAATTTTATTCGGGCTCAGGATTACTTAAATGAATTGCGAAAAATTCCAGTTCGTAGCAAAAGATGATGACTGTTCCTGGGTAAATTGCTGATAACAATTCATTTTTACATTTTAAAATTAAAAGATATGGAAATCTCTAAAATTAAAACCTTCAACAATAAAATGGAAAGCTTTATTGACAAGCTGCTTCCCGAACTGGAAGAAATTTATAAAGATATTCACCGAAATCCAGAGTTATCTATGCAGGAGTTCCGAACAGCTAAAATCGCCTCAGATTATTTAACCAAGTACCAATTTGAGGTTTCAACGGGCATTGGTGTAACAGGTGTGGTAGGCATAATGAAGAATGGAATGGGTCCAACAGTAATGCTCCGTGCCGATATGGATGCGCTTCCAGTTACCGAGGCTACGGGACTTCCTTACGCAAGTACAAAAGTTGGGAGAGATGAAGAAGGAGTAGAGGTAGGTGTATCACATGTATGCGGCCATGATATGCATGTAACATGGCTGATGGGAACTGCCAGACTTTTTTCAGAACACAAAGATCAATGGAAAGGAACTTTAATGGCCGTATTTCAACCAGGCGAAGAAGTTGGCCGCGGCGCGCAAAGTATGATTGATGGTGGCATCATGACTCGTTTCTCTAAGCCGGATATCATTTTGGGACAGCATGTAATGGTGGGTGAATCTGGTACGGTAGGTTATCGCAGCGGGGCTATATTATCTGCTGGTAACAGTCTTAAGGTCAAAATTTTTGGCCGCGGCGCACATGGTTCATCGCCGCAAACCTCTATTGACCCGGTGATCATGGCAGCTGCTACCACTATGCGCTTACAAACCATTATTTCCCGGGAGGTAGCGCCAATTGAAAATGCCGTGCTCACCGTTGGTGCATTGCAAGCCGGAACTAAAGAGAATATTATTCCTGAAGATGCCACACTGAAATTGAATATCCGCACTTTTAATGATGGCGTACGGGATCATATTCTTTCAGCGGTTAAAAGAATCTGTTGTGCAGAATGTACTGCTTCCAATGCACCGAAAGACCCGGAATTTACCACGTTGGACAGCTATCCTTTAACTGTGAATGATGCAATCGCTACTGCAAAAGTAGCCGCAGCCTTTGACGCACAGTTTGGTGATAAGTCGCATGAGACGCAGCCCGCTTCAGCCAGCGAAGATTTCAGTGTTTTTGGAAGGAATTGGAAAGTGCCTTACGTTTTTTGGTTCGTTGGTGGAACAGATCCTAAAATATATCTGGATGCCAAAAAGAATAATAAACTGAATTCTATACCCAGCAATCATTCGCCTAAATTTGCGCCGGTAATAAATCCAACTTTAAAAACCGGTCTGCAGGCAATAATGACAGCCGCTGTAGCCTGGTTGGATTAAATTATTCTACTGCCGTTAAGATGGATAAACTACATACGCTCTACAATTTTTTTGATTTGGCTGGAACTTTTGTTTTTGCCATCAGCGGAGCGGTAGCAGCAAAGCAGCGGGGTCTCGACTTGTTTGGAATCTGCGCCATTGCATTTATAGTAGCTTGTGGCGGGGGTATTATCCGCGATATTTGTATAGGAGCTATTCCCCCCGCAGGATTAACCAACTGGCATTATCTGGCGGCGGCAATTGGAGCCACAGGTGTGACGATCGGTTTATATTCTTTTGTTCAGCGACTTAATCATCCCGTATTACTTTTCGATGCATTGGGCTTATCATTATTTGCAGTTACCGGGGCGCAAAAATCCCTTGCCTATGGGCATAACGCGGAAGTTGCTGTTCTTTTGGGAATCACTACTGCTGTTGGTGGTGGGGTAATGCGTGATATTTTACTTAACCGTGTGCCAGTCATATTGCAAAAGGAAATTTATGCTTCAGCCGCACTTTTAGCTGCTTTAATGGTGGTATTAGGTAATAATCTGAAATGGTTATCGGGCGATTGGGTATCCATCATTGCTCTAACAATGTGTTTTGGATTACGTCTATTAGCGCTTCATTATCACTGGAATCTGCCCGTTTATTCAAATGACAATACCGAATCGGATAAATAATGCGGTCGACTGCATGTTGAAAACCTTCAGGTATTTTTATCAATATCCGCTCCTCTGCGAAAGTATTCATCAGCAGAAAGCGCTCCGCTTCCTTTAATTGCAAACAGAACGAGCAAAACAATAACGACAATAGTAAGTATCAATTCTGAACTATTTCCTCCTATGTTTTTCATATTTACAAAAATAATTGCTACAAAAATAATAGGTATCATTACAATAGATGACACTCTGGTAAAAAGGCCAACTGTTATAAAAACGCCACATAATAAGGTAAATAAACTAACCATAAAAGCAATAGCACTTGAACTTTGGGAGAATACACCTATTCCGGTTTGTTCCACCATAGATTTTACTACAGAAGTGTCACGAATAAAATTTATTCCTTTCCAAACCAGGATAATGCCTAATACAATTCTTAAAATGGAAAGCCAGTCAGGAAAGATGGGACTTGTGTTTTTATTGCTTTTTGTTTCTGCCATAACAAATGAAATAAAGAGAAACAGAAAATAAACAAACTCATCATCCTATTGAAAGTTAAGTGTATTTGTCCACTTTCCCCAAAGTATTGTATTCATTTTTTTACTTTCATTTCTTGCAATGATGTAAAGATGAAATGGTGATATGCCAGGAATTAAGAATAAATTTATAATGTTATTCAGGATATCTCTTGTTATTCTGTCAGAAACAAATGCCGGTTCAATCTATGGACATTTTAAAAATCCTTGGACTAATAGGCATCTACACTGCAATTGGGTTTACTGCCTGCAATACAGGCGGTGCCAACACCACCGGCAATTCAGACAACAGCACCATTATCTTTAATTTAAAAGATCTGAAACATATTGGAACAGTAGATGAACGTTATCAATCGTATAATATAGAGATGGTAGAAGTAGTCGGAGGAAGGTTCTGGAAACCTTATTCTCTCATGGATAGTCTGCCGTCATCAGGTGCTTCGACATCTTATGACATTTCTCAAAAGAACGATCAAATGTATCGGCAACTTTCACCTGTTAACCTGACAGATAAGAGACTAATGAACCTTGCCAAAGGGCTGGCGCCCGCATATGTACGGGTAAGCGGCACGTGGGCAAATGCCATTTATTTCCAGGATGATGACGAACCAAAAATAACAAAAGCTCCTGCGGGATTTGTAAATGTATTGACAAGAGGCCAATGGAAAGGAGTACTCGATTTTATAAAGGCTACTGATTCTAAACTGGTTACTTCTTTTGCGGTATCTAATGGCGTTCGTAATGTGCACGGCATTTGGACGCCGAGGGAAGCAGAAAAAATTGCAGGCTTCACAAAAAGACAAGGAGGAGAAATTGCTGCAGCGGAATTATTTAATGAGCCTACCATGCCAACTGCCGGTGGTGAAATGAACAAGAACTATAACGGCAACAACTTTGCAAAAGACATAGCCGCTTTTAATACCTGGTCTAAAACTGCGGTACCCAATATGTTGATACTAGGCCCGGGATCCGTTCTGGAAGGTCTTCCAGGTGTGTCCTTAAGTGGATTGGGAATGAAGATGCTTTCAACAGACTCAATGATGTCAGCTGAGCCCCACCCGGTATTCGAAGTTTTTTCTTACCATTTTTATGGAGCCGCGTCCATGCGCATGATGCGTAGCGGCCCTTTTTCAATAAAAGCGGAAAATGCGCTGGATGCTTCCTGGTTACGCAGAACAGATACGGTGGCATATTATTATGCCGGTTTAAGAGATAAATACAATCCGGATAAACCTTTGTGGATCACCGAAACTGCCGAGGCAGCAGCAGGCGGCGACCCATTTTCTGCAACTTATCTGGACTGCTTCCGTTATTTATACCAGTTAGGTTCTTTAGCTAAAAAGGGAGTAAAAGTTATTATGCATAACACACTGTCTGCAAGTGAATACAGTCTTATTGACCAGGATACACATTTGCCAAAACCAAATTACTGGGCAGCATTTTTATGGACAAAACTAATGGGAACTGAAGTTTACGAAGCTGAGACCGGATCGCCAGGAGTGTATGTATTTGCACACAACATGAAGGGGCACGAGGGTGGTGTGACACTGCTCGTAATCAATACCAATAAAAAGTCTGTTCCTGTATCCATTCCATCAGACGCTGAACAATACACTTTAACATCTTCAGAATTGCGGAGTAAAACAGTACAACTTAACAGCCAGGAATTGACGTTAGATGATAATGATCAGTTGCCTGCATTAAAAGGTAAACCCATAAAATCTGGTAGCGTTACACTTCCGGCAACCAGTATCAGTTTTTTTGCAATTATTTACGCGGGCATTAAAAGTTCTAAATAAATTACAATTTCCTGATTGCCCAAAACGACCAATTTATTAATTTACTAGTACACATGGCTTCTGTTTTTTTTATTTTTTAATGCATATGGTCCATGCCTGAACCAGCATCTATTTTTAAATAAGACTTGTATGCGGCCAATCTTTGCAGGAGATTCTTATTCTCCTCTATGATTTTGGCCTTTTCAGTTTCGCCTGCGGCAATTATGATGTAGTTGAAAATCGAATGCGCTTTGTCTAAAGTATACGTTTTGACTAATGCAGGCCCACTGTTCACCACAAATGGCTGATGGCCGCCTGGAACCCATCCACCACCGATATCCCTATTGTCAACGCAAGGAGCAAAAAACATATAATGCGGCATTGTCGTATTGATCATTCCACTGCCATCTGAATGTACCCTTTGAATGGGAGATAACATGTAGGATATGCCAACTCTTGAAACTGGTTTATATATTCCATTTTTTATTCTGTTCACCAGGGTATCTTTTATTTGCAGGGGGGTGTATTTTCCGGTGGCCCTCATGGATGCTACATCAAAAAAAGGTTTGAGGTAAACTTCCGAGCCAGCAGAATCATAACTGATTGCTTCAAACATATCTGGAACAAAATCTATCCAGTCAAATTGGGTTCGGTTGACCATTGCTGAAAAGCCATTTGTTCCTTTCCTTGCTAAATAATATCCTTTCTTCGGGTCAAGCAAATAGACTGTTGCGCCTTCGCGCAAGTGTGGGGGTAAGGCACTCAATGCATAGTCCGTTTCCAGATCAGCCGGCATCTTGTCTATTAACCATCCGTCTGTTTTTTGTTGTGCAAAGCTGACCGTACAACAAACAGTCAATACTACAGTTGCAAATTGTGCAATAGGGTTTGTCTTTTTCATATTTTGATTTTTTGTTTTAGATTTTCGTGCTCTATAAAAATAATTTCTACTTCACATCTCATGAATTTTGCTTTTTGCCATTTGAAATTTTATTCAATTATTAATAGGTTTATTCTTATTTACCTGTTTCGATGAATGACAAAGCCCGCCGGCAAACTTTTGCCGGGAAAGGCGGGATTTTTAGTTGTTTCATGATATTAAGTCAAAGGGACCGCCAGAATCCGGACAAGGAATCGGATTATTCTAAAAATATTTTTGGGGAAACAGTGAAAAAATAAAATATTTTGTGAAACCATCTAATTGCATATATTTGCTACCAGGTAGTTGCATATAATATAACTTAATGGAAACCCGGAGAGACGTTTTTCAGGCAATAGCTGACCCAACGAGAAGAGCAATATTAATTTTAATTGCTTCACAGGCGATGACCCCCAACGCACTGGCGGAACATTTTGAAAGCAGTCGGCAGGCGGTATCCAGACATATTAAGATCCTTACGGAATGCCAATTGGTAAAACAGAAGCAAACCGGCAGGGAAATTTATTACCAGGTAAATCCTAAAAAAATGAGTGAAATTGATAAATGGATTGAACAATTCCGGGTACTGTGGGATGATAGATTTAAACAGTTAGACAAATTATTAATCCAAATAAAATAAGATGAAAAACTAAGCAGCCTGTAAATCATCGCCGAAGAAGTGACACAGAGCTTTTAACTTTAAATCATTTGAAGTTCCAGGTGAGGGGGTATTTAAAGCATTGGGCCGCTTTGAAATTTTAAATATTTCTTTCCGGGAACAGCACAAGTAAATTGGATATTGCTAATTATACTCAAATATAAAATGCAAAATAAAAATATCATTTTATTAAACTTGGCCTTATCTGCTACAGTCATTTCTCTTGCTGCATTATTGTATCTGCATTTTGTCAGCCCCGAGTTTTCGCCCTCATGGAGAATGATTAGTGAATATGCAAAGGGAAAATACGAGTGGTTGCTGACCGTATTCTTTTTAAGTGGGGGACTCAGTGTATGGTGTGCAGCTTTTTCAATATGGAGTCTTATGCAAGATACATGGGGTAAAATTGGCGTAGTGCTCTTATTCATTTCGGGAATTGGTGGATTAATGGCTTCAATCTTTAATATCAGTCATCCTCTTCATGGAACTGCAGCATTAATAGGAGTTCCTACCTTTCCCCTGGCATCAATCCTAATCAGTTTTAACCTCTGCAAAAGATACCCCTTCAATCATAGAAGGTTAATGTGGGCGGCCAATTTCACCTGGATAAGTATTGTGCTGATGGTTATAACTATGATAGCAATGATTTCAGGACTTAAAAAAGCAGGTGTCTTTCATCCTGGAACCAATGATGCTCCAAAAACAATTCCTATCGGAGTGATTGCACTGGTCGGCTATGCCAATAGGTTATTAATTCTGGCTAATTCTTATTGGTTGATTTTGGTTTCTCTTGAAAGTATAAAATTATTAAAGCGCAAAAATAAAAATGATGAGTTATTATACCAAAATTACCAGGGATTTGCCGAGCAGAAGATTACAGGTAACAAGACATTTTGATGCGCCAATCGAACACGTTTGGCGTGCCTGGACTCAAAGCGATTTGCTAGAACAGTGGTGGGCTCCCAAACCCTGGGAAACAAAAACCAAAGTATTCAATTTTGAAGAAGGAGGCAGTTGGTTGTATCAGATTATTAACCCCAAAGAACCTGGCATTTGGGCACTTATAGAATTTACTTCAATTAAAAAGTGCAAAAGTTTTGATTCCATTAGTTTCTTCTGTGATGAATCGGGAAAAAAGAATCTCGAACTTCCTGTTATGTACCATAAGAACAATTTCAAAGATGAGGGTTTGGCCACAACAGTTGAGATCGAAATTACTTTCAACCGTGAATCCGAACTGAAAACTATTATTGAAATGGGCTTTGAAACAGGATTTACTTCAGCCCTTAAAAATCTTGAAGAATTATTGGAAATTATGGTAACAAATCATGAAACAAAGATAAAATGAGTATTGCTATTTCAAAAGACGGCACACTAATAGCTTTCAGCGAATCAGGCAATGGCCCTGCATTGGTATTAGTGGATGGTGCTTTCTGTTACAGGGATCATGGCGTTTCACCGGGACTTGTTCCATTGCTTTCAAATCGTTTTACCGTTTATAGTTATGACAGAAGAGGCAGGGGTGAAAGCTCAGATACCAACCCATACTCAGTTGACAGGGAAATCGAAGATTTACAGGCTATCATTGAGGCCACAGGTGAAACACCTTTTATTTGTGGTATGTCTTCAGGTGCAGCACTTCTGATACAAGCTATAAACAAAGGTGTGAATGCAAAAAAAATTGCTCTGTTTGAACCCCCCTATATTGCAATTAACGAAAATGATGTACCCCCACCAAAAGGGGCTAAAACAATTTTGGAGAATTTTGCAAAGCAGGGAAAAAAAACTGATGCAGTAAAATATTTTATGACCAGGGTTATGGGAATGCCCGCTCTGTTTGTTTTCCTGTTCAGGATTTTCGGAAAGTCTTTGTGGAAGAAAAATGAAGGCGTTGCACATACACTTGCATACGATGTTGCGATTATGGGAAACTTCTCTCTGCCCGGGGAATTATTGGAAAAAATATCGCTGCCCACACTTGTAATTGGCGGAGAAAAATCGCCTGAAAAATTATTGAATGCCGTAAAAGCAGTTAGCTGGCGAATTTCGAATTCAGAACTCTGCTTATTGAAAGGACAAAGTCACAATGTTTCAATGAAAGTACTGGCTCCGGAAATAACTCATTTTTTCAACCATAGGCAACCATTTTGATGGAGCTTTAATTTAGTTACATATTGTATCACTGCAAACCATAACCTTGCTACCAAAATTAAGTAAATAACAAAATCAGGATTTAGTAACAGATTAGGAGTCCCGCCTTTGGCGGGATAAACTTCTAAAAACAGAACAATTTAAAGGAATCCTTTTATTACAACACCGTCAACCGTCAACCGCCAACTGTCAACCAAAATTATTTTCCGATACAAAAAGTATTGTATCCCGAATTCAGCGGGTTTGCTGGGAATTGGTAACGGATTGGTAATTACTTTTTTACTAGGATTCAAAGGAAAGCTATTATACAAACATTAGAAATCTGTCCAGTTTATTGGGGGCAGGTACAATGGCTAAAATAATTCTTTGCTCGGATTGCTTCAAAGATGAAGGACTGAGACTAGTATTATGAAATAGCTTAAGCAGGCCGATACATAACAGGTTTAGTTTTTTCCAACCTTGTTTGCCAGCTTAATGATCTGTTCCTCTATTTCCAGCAATTTTTCATAAAGCACAATTTCTTTCAAATTCTGCCCAAGATGTGTCGGTTTGGCAAGTTTATTAAGTTCGTATAATTTTTGATTAAATGCAGCTTTTGCCACTTCGTTATTTTTCATATAATTTATTTTGTTGTTAAAAAAAATAGAGAGAGTAGATAAATAGTACTCACTTTATGTTATGACGAAATTCTAATGCACATACACCTTCACCTCATCGCTATTTGACTAATCCCATACTTCAGGCAAAGGGTAGTGTGGGGGCATCTCAATTGCGAAAATTATTAACCAGATCTTTAGTCTTAAATTCTGGGAGTTTTATACTATAAGATCCATGATCTTGCTTTCTCTTTTTCTTTAATGATTTTTTGCAAAATGTCCCTTGCTCGGAACAAATTCGATTTCGATGTGCCAACGGAAATACCCAGGGTATTAGCAATTTCAAAATGTGAAAATCCGTCTATAACAAACATGTTAAAAACAATTCTGTACTTTGGAGGAAGATCTTTAACGTAACTTATCATTTCTTTATATAACAAAAACTGGTCTGCTTTCTGACTGTGGTCCCGTTCTTCCCATACATATTCCGGGATGCCCCCTATTTCAGGGGTAACATTATTTTTTCTCATTTCATCAATAGAAGTGTTAATTATGATCCGCTTCATCCACGCCATGAAGAGTCTTTCAGGAAATTCATGCTCTTCACATCTGAATTTTTCTATATTACGGAATATCTTAACAAAACCGTCATTTGTAACATTTATTGCGACATCATATCGATGCACATAACGAAAGGCAATTTTTAGTGTATAGCCATAGAACTGCTCGTAGAGTATTTTCTGGCTTTTCGCCAACTGTTTCTTACATCCTTCTATTAGCTGAATGATATTTTCCAAAGTTTTTACTTTTTACCTCTGATAGTAGAGGTATCTTCCTGTTATCTGTGAAAAATGCCTATTTTATAATTACCCGACCCATGATTTCGGTTACAGTCTTTGAAAGTGACCAGCATAGTACTCTCTTTATGTTATGACGAAATTCTAATGCACATGCTCCTTCACCTTATCATCAATGGCAACGCCCAGGCCTGAAGCAATGGCCATTCCCAGTTGAATATCGACCCGGAAAAAATGGCATAACTGCCTATTGATAATCTCATCTTTCTTTTCACCGCTAATCCCGCGCATTGACCCAACTATGTTATTCACCAGGTTTTTCCTATCCTGTTCATTCATGGCTTTACGATACAACATGCCAGGTTGGGTATAATGATCGTTGTCATTTTTGTTGCGGTCATAAAAATCTGCTATAGACGAATCCAACTCCATTGCCTGTTCTTTATAGTTTTCATCAACTATTATATCATCAAAACTGTTCGGACGGTAGTTTGGCGCTGCACCACCATTATCGCCAACCTGCATATGTCCATCTCGTTGGTAATTGTCAACCAGGTAAGGGCATTTATTCACTGGCAAAAGTTCGTAATTAACACCCAAACGGTAACGGTGAGCATCAGGGTAAGAAAGCAAACGTCCCTGCAACATTTTATCAGGCGAATAGCTGATGCCGTCAACAACATGTGCCGGTGCAAAAGCAGCCTGCTCCACGTCTCTAAAATAATTTTGCGGTATTTCATTCAGTTCCATTACACCTACATCTATCATTGGGAAATCACCGTGGGGCCACACTTTGGTAAGATCAAACGGGTTCCATTTAAAAGTTTTAGTCTGTTCCTGCGCCATCACCTGTATTTTCATATTCCATTTCGGAAAATCTCTTCTTACAATGGCATCAACCAAATCTCTTTGTGCATGGTCAGGATCAATACCCCGCATTTCACTTGCATCCTGGCCGTTAAAATTTCTAATACCCTGAGCGGTTATAAAATGAAATTTTACCCAAACTTTTTCATTGTCTTTATTTATTAAAGAAAAGGTATGACTTCCAAATCCGTGCATATTCCTGTAAGAGAAAGGAGTCCCCCTGTCGCTCATCAATATCATAACCTGGTGCAGGCTTTCGGGGTTCAGGCTCCAGAAATCCCACATCATGGTTGGGCTTTTACAATTTGTTTTAGGATCACGCTTTTGTGTATGTATGAAATGTGAAAATTTTTTGGGGTCCTTAATAAAAAATACGGGTGTATTATTTCCTACCAGGTCCCAGTTCCCGTCCTCGGTATAAAATTTTATGGCAAAACCACGGGGATCCCTTTCGGTATCAGCGCTACCTTTTTCCCCACCTACCGTGCTGAAACGGATAAACATTTTTGTTTGCTTGCCAACTTTCGAAAATATTTTAGCCCTGGTATACTGAGTAATATCATCGGTAACAGTAAACGTACCGAATGCTCCTGACCCCTTCGCATGCACCACTCTTTCGGGAATCCTTTCCCTGTTAAAATGAGCCATGTCTTCATGTAGTAAAAAATCCTGCAATAAAATGGGACCACGATCGCCAACTGTCATCGAATTTTCAAATTCAAAGTAAGGCTTGCCGCTTGCGGTGGTTAATTTTTTCTTTTCCATATATAGCTCGTTATAAGTTTAAAAGATATTTTGCTCGAAAATCTCCTTTTTTAGACTATCAATCAAACTGATATTATCTATCTTTGCATAGATAATATCTATCTATGAATCTGCAACAACTGGACTACATAATTGCCATTGATACACACCGGCATTTTCAGCAAGCTGCAAAAAAATGTTTTGTAACACAGGCAACACTAAGCATGATGATTCAAAAACTGGAAGATGAACTCGGCGTGAAAATCTTTGACCGCAGTAAAAAACCGGTGAAACCCACTGATATAGGGAAAAAAATTATAGCGCAGGCTCGCCGGATTGCAGCAGAAGCAGCACGGGTTAGCGAACTCATTAAAGAAGAAAAAGGAGAGGTAAGCGGCGAGTTGAGGATCGGGATCATTCCTACACTTGCCCCCTACCTGTTGCCCTTGTTCTTAAAGAAATATGTAACTGATTAACCACAGGTAAAACTCCTCATTAATGAATTTACAACAAGCATTATTATTGATCGGTTAAAAGACGGACAACTGGATGCAGGAATATTAGCCACACCACTAAATGACAACTCAGTAAAAGAGCAGGTGATGTTTTACGAAAAATATTTTTTATACATTAATAAAAATGAAAGTGGATTTAACAAGCAGTATGTTTTGCCTGTAGATATTGATATAAATAGACTCTGGCTGCTTGAAGAAGGACATTGTATGCGTTCGCAGATACTCAATCTTTGCGAATTGAAAAAGCAACATGAAATGGAGGAAAAGATACATTATGAAGCAGGTAGTATTGAAACACTAAAGAATCTGGTTGAAAAAAACTTTGGAGTCACGATCGTTCCTGAGCTTGCTACCTTTAATTTAACTGCCTCACAAAAAAAACGCCTTCGTTATTTTAAGCCACCAACACCGGTTCGTGAAATAAGTATTGCAACACACCGGCAGTATGTTAAAGAAAAACTGATAGAGGTTTTAAAAGAGACGATCTTGGCCGTTATGCCAGAAGAAATGAAAATAAATAAGAAAATTAATGTGCTGGAGATTTGATCTTATGGTTAGTTATGTTTTCAATGTCACTAAAGCATGAAGCATACTTTCGGACATAACACTTAATCCCAAATACGCATAGATTTTAATTTGCCCAAATGAAGACTAAGTGGGAACTACATATTATATATGCAGAAAAAAAGCAATTCAACCATATTTTATTGGATAGCTTTAATAATAAAATGTATATCACAAGGTGTTAAATTGTCATGTGATTCTTCGTAGCGCATCGACGCCAACCGCCAACCAATACATTATTTCCCAATACAAAAAGTACAGTCCAGCGATTCTAGTGGGTTTGCGGGTAATTAGTGACGGATTAGTACCTTTTAGGCACATGCACCTCTGTTATTTTTTTTCATTTTTCAATTTATTTATTTGTTGGAAATATTGGAAATAAAAGAGCTGTGTTGCTGATGAATGCCAGGTACTTGCTGTCGGGCGACCATGATGGGGTATTAATGGTGCCTTGCCCGCCGTACAGGTAGGCAACAACTTTTGAGGGGCCGCCGTCAATTGACATAACCCTGATGTATACGTGCTTATAGAAAGGATGGTCGCCGGGCTTGACTTCACTTTTTAGGAAGGTGATGTATGATATCCATTTGCCGTCGGGCGAAACATGCGGAAACCAGTTGTTGTAATCGTCGTTAGTGAGTTGTACCTGGTTGTTACCATCGGCATCCATGCGCCAGATCTGCATCAAGCCACTGCGAACGGAATTAAAGAAGATGTATTTGCCATTCGGTGAATATTCAGGGCCGTCGTCCAAACCGGGTGCCGTGGTCAGCCGTTCTTCCGGGCCGCCCGCTGAAGGGATGCGGTAAACGTCATATTCGTTATGGCGGTTTCCGCAAAAAACAATCCACCTGCCGTCAGGCGACCAGCCGTGCATGTACGACGGACCAATAGGGGTTAACTTTCTGGGTTCGCCGCCGGTAACAGGCACTACCCAACCAAGAGATAAAAAGCTTTTACCCTCACCGCTGCTGATAGCCAGCCATTTTCCGTCGAATGAGATAACATGGTCATTATTATTTGCTGTTATCGAGCCGGTATTCAGCAGCGTTGGCGTATTGGTTTTCAGGTCGTAGGTGTACAACAAACCGTCGCTGTTATACAAAAGATGTTTGCCGTCCTTCATCCAGTTCGGCGCTTGTATAGAGTTGGGCGCCTGGTAAATGATGCGGCTGTTTTGGGTTTGTACATCCAGTATTTCCAGGAAGCTGCCAAGGTATTGCCTGTAAGGCACCAGGGTAGACGGGGCGGGCTCCACGATGCGGACATTATTAAATACCGCTTTTTCAACCACATTCGGGTTGTGGGGGCAAATGAATAATCCAACATAAACATTATCGCCTAAGTCCACATCATTCAGCTCCTGGCTTGCAAAAAGTTCGCCTTTATGTGAGACAGAAATAATATAAGTATTGCCCTTGCGCTCCAGTTGGATAACATCAGGCAGGCTGATGTCGAATTTCTTTTCATCCATCGCGCCGTTCGTTTCCTTACGGAACTGCAGCGAGGTTAAACCTGCGCCATGTACCACTGCACTTATATGTTTGGAGCCGGTATCTAGCGACGAGCGCACCATCCAGCCTATTTTGCGATGTGCTTCAACTCCTTTATCTATAAAAGAGGCATCGCAGCGCAGGATGAAATCGCCTTTCATCTTTTTCCAGACAAAATGAAACTCATCATGCGTTCCCCAAATATTGGAACCGGAACCCGAAAGGGTATAAGTTTGCAACTTATCATCATAGTTGCAGATACCGGCGGTCTTCACACGACCCACATCTGTCTGGCCGTCAAAAATTCCTATGGGATTTGTTTGCGCATTTACTTTTGTAGCGAACACTATCAGAATCAGGGCGATTAAATTAATCGGTGCTGCTTTTTTCATCTTTTGAATTTATTTGAGTTTCTAATTACTATGTCAGGCGCTATGGTCTATAGTTGATCTAATGATTTTATTTTTCAAGTTTTTGATTTCAGACTATTGCCCCCGCTTTTTCTTCCAGGAGTTTTGAGGCCTGCGTGGCTGAATATCATCAAGATAAGCTCGATCTTTTTTGTACTAAATTTTTCACATTAATATCCTTATTGAGTTTTCTTTAACCGCTCACCTTCTACATCAAACATAGCCATCAAGCTGCCGGTAATGTGGTCGCTATCTTTTTTGTTCATCACAAGATTCACATCATATCCCTGGGCGGTGAAGTAGACAGTGGCCGAAGTGTCTGTCAGTTCCACCTTCGAGATTTTAGAAATTTCTGCACCAGTGGTGTCCTGTACAACGCCTGTCATAGAATCATTTCTGAGCTCCAGCAGAAAGATCATCCGGGCATCACCATTTGGCGTGCCCTTTATCAGTACACTCCAATTGCCCTTAAAATAATCAGCGCCCAAGGCCGGTTTGGGCTGGGCAAACATGTTTGTTGACAGCAGCAGGAAGATCATTAACCAGTATAAGAAACTTGCTTTTTTCATAATTGAGTAGATTGTGTTTTGTTATTAAAAGTTTCTATTTATGCATTATCCATCATTGCATAAACCAGCAACCCATTAGGGAATAGTCGTTTCATTAATTTTTTGATTGAAATTTAGAAAATGTGATCAGCAAAACGAATGGAGCAAATTAACAGCAGCCACATCAATTAACCTTGAATTATACTACATCTAAACCCCATCTCCGACTAAATAAAGGGAAGGCCCTGTTTTTTCACCTCATCATTACCCCATCACATTATATATATAGCCTTACAACATTTGAGGGTGGTGTAAAACACCCTACCTTTATTAGCACGCTTAGCCCGGTATTATGAAATCTATTTTTCTGCTTTTTTAAGCCCGTTTTACGGGCGAGCACCTGGCAGGGCACTGTTTATTTGTCAAGTATAATACCAGTGGCAATTTTAAGCTGAAAAGAATTCCGCAGCACGCAACAGTCCGCATTACATCCGCATTATGCACAGCATTCTTCAACTGCCAAATCAATCTTTTAAATGAAAGCACTGCCTATACTTTTTTTCTTTCTTGGGGCTATTTTAGTCTGCGGCGCACAAAACACCATAGGCCTGCCGGATATTATAAACTATCCCAAAGATGTTTACAATGCAGGTACCCAAAACAGGGATATTGTGCAGGATAAAAACGGTATAGTCTATTTTGCTAACTATGAGGGCCTGCTGAGTTTTGACGGCTCCTACTGGAAAAACTACCAGTTGCCCAACCACAATGTGATAATTTCATTGGCTATTGGCAACGACGATAAAATATATGTAGGCTGCCTGGATGAGTTTGGTTTCTTTTCCCCTGATAAAAACGGCAGGCTGACCTACACTTCGCTTAAAAACCAGCTGCCGGAAAACAACAATACTTTTTCGGCCTGCTGGAACATAGTAGCCCATGGCAGTGATATTTTTTTCTGCGCCAGAGAGAAGATCGTTCGATACAATAACAATCTGCTTTCCGTTTATCCATCAGATGCGGGCTGGCTGTATTTGGTTGAAAGCAACAACCGGCTGATTTCGCAGGATATCAAAGAGGGTTTGTTGGAATTCAGGAACGGGCTATGGGTGCCCTTTGCAACAAAAAATGCCATGCCCGCCAAGGCCATTGTAAGCAGCATTTTCCCGTTTGGGGAAGACAGTAGTTTTATCGCAACCATCAATACCGGTTTTTTTATATTGCACAATAACGTTATCAGCCCCTTTATATTTAAGGGCCGTAACCCTTTTTCCAGGGAACGCGTGCTTACCGCCATTGCATTAACCAAAGACTTGATGGCCATAGCCACCAACATGAATGGAGTGTATATCGTAAACAAAGCAGGCGAAATAATACAAAACCTGTCACGAAGGGAAGGGCTTCAGAACAATAACATACTAAAACTTTATCTGGATAACCACAAAAACCTGTGGCTCGGTCTTGACAACGGGATTGATTTTGCTGCACTCAATAACGCCATAAAGCATATTTACCCCGAAAAGCTGAACGAAGGCCTGGGGTATGTTTCCATTATATTCAATAACAAACTGTATGTAGGCACGTCCAACGGTCTGTATGTTGCTGGCTTAACCGGCAAACCGGATATAAGCTTGGAAAGTGGAGAGTTTAAGGCCGTGCCAAATACCAAGGGTTCTACCTGGGGCCTGAGTGAGGTAAACGGAAAACTCTTAATGAGCCACCATGACGGGGCTTTTATGATAAACAACGACCAGATAACACCGATTGATAACAAAACTACATACTGGCAATTTTTGCCCTATTATGAAATACAGCCATCAGCCGTGGTGCTGGCGGGCACCGCTCAGGGCATCAATATATTCGGCTATAAAAACAACAGATTTGTAAAAAAAAACAGCCTGCCGGGTTTTACAACTTCATCCCAGTTTATAGCGGTTGAAAGCGCAGGTATGGTTTGGGTAGCCCATCCATATTATGGTGTGTACAAGATTGATGTTACCAATATGGCCGCACCGGGCATAAAACTTTACACCGATAAAAACGGGCTGCCTTCAAAACTGAAAAACCACCTTTACAAAATAAAAAACCATGTGGTGATAACTACCGAAAAAGGTATTTATGAGTACAGCTACAAAACAGACCGGTTTGAACCATCGGCTTATTTTAAAACCATTTTTGATGATCGCAACATACGCTACCTGAACGAAGACCCCAGCGGTAACATTTGGTTCATTGAAGACAAGAACCTTGGCGTTGTTGACCTCCAGGGTCAGGCCCCGAAAACTATTTACTTTCCTGAGCTGAACGGCCGTATGGTGACTGATTATGAATTTATTTACCCTTTTAACAATAGCAATGTGCTGGTGGGATCCGAAAAAGGCTTTTACCATATTAACTACGAAGAATATAAAAAAAGCCTGTATCCGCTGCGGGTTATAGTGGGACAGGTTTATGTTTCTGGCAGGTATGACAGCCTGCTATTCGGCGGCTATTTTGGCGAAGCCGGCAGTCTGCAGAAACAACCGGCCAACGATTTTTATGAAATATCCAGCAAATGGAACAGTATACGCTTTGAATATTCTTCTCCATTGTACGGCGCGCAAAACAGCCTTAAATACAGCTATTTTTTGAAAGGCTTTAATAAGGACTGGAGTGTATGGAATACCAAAACTGAAAAAGAATACACCAACTTGCCAGCCGGCGATTATGAGTTCCAGGTACGCTCCAAAAGCAACCTGGGCAACGAATCAGGTATTACGAGTTATTTTTTTAAAGTGCTGCCGCCCTGGTACCAAACAGGCTGGGCATATTTGCTGTACACGCTGTTGGCTTGCGGGCTTATTTGTGCAGCCTATTTCTGGCAGCGGAAGATATTTGTTGATCAGCAGAAGAAACACGAAGAAGAACAAAAAAGGCAGCAATACCTGCTCCTGCTTGAACTTGACAAATCGGAGAAAGAAATCGTAAAGCTGAAAAACGAAAAGCTGGAAGTGGAGATTGAGCATAAAAACACGGAGCTGGCCTCAACCGCCATGCACCTGCTGCAGAAAGCTGAGCTTTTAGGCAAAATACGCGAAGAGTTTGTGCGGATAAAAAACGGAGTGACGAAGAACGGCAGCGAGCAGGAAATGAAGAAAATACTCCGCATACTGGGCAGAGAAACCCAGATGGATAAGGAGTGGGAGCAGTTTGCCGTGTACTTTGACAATGTGCACAGCGACTTTTTGCAGAATATAAAGATCATCTACCCTGCACTGACTGCACATGAACTTAAGCTTTGCGCTTATCTGCGCATGAACCTGAGTTGTAAGGAAATTGCCCAGCTGGAAAATATTTCCGTAAGGGGGGTGGAATTAAGCCGCTACCGTCTGCGCAAAAAACTGAAGATACCCACCGAAACCAACCTGTTCGACTTTTTAATGAATGTGCACCTTCTAGGCCAGGAACTTAGGCCGACGAACGGCACAGTGCACCGTGTGTAAGCATGCACCCCGACTAACGGCCAAGGTTAACCCAAAAAGACCGGCTTTTGAACCGGTCTTCAATTGTATTATTCCTTCAGTACAGTACTTATCGATGACGGAAATATTTCAATTGCAATGTATTGCAGTTAAGATTTATATCCAGGGCTTAAAATTATAAATATATCGAGTTTAATCAACTCTCACAATACACCAGACCATCTACGTTTTTACCCTTAGGCCCATTCACAAACTCGCTGTTAACTATCGTATCATACCGTATCATATGGTATCATACAGTATCATTGTGCCCCATAATCTGGCCACTTAAAACAGAGATTCTTAAAAATCGGATTTAGTAACAGATTAGTAGCGAAGAAAAGGCTACTAAAGGCGAAGAAAAGCCCACCTACGCCAAGGCTACGGAGGGCGATGCAGATAATTATTTTCCAATACAAAACTTCCCGAATATCCAACTGAGTTGTTCCTCGTTGGTGATCTCGCCGGTGATCTCGCCGAGGTAGTGCAGGGCACGGCGAATGTCGGAGGAGAGAAGATCGCCGGATACGTGATTGTCAAGACCGGTGCGGATATCATGCAATGCAATCGCGACTTTTGTCAGCGCTTCATGATGACGCGCATTCGTAACAACAGTTCCTTCGCGGATTTTTTTTCCCCGCAGCACGCGCTTCACCAATGCACGTTTTAATTTGTCCACGCCGAAAGATGTTTTTGCTGAAATAAAAATCAGATCCTGGTTTAGAAAATTCACACTCAGATTTCCTTCAGATAATAAATCGGTTTTATTTAATACGCGAATCAGTTTTTCTTTTGCAACTCCCTTCAGTAGTTCCTGGTTTGCTGATGATTGAACACTATCCTTCTGATCGATGGATGAAACATCCAAAATCTCCAGTACAATATCCGCCTGTTCTATTTTCTCACGGGTCTTATCCATTCCCATCTGTTCAATACTGTCTGATGTATGCGCACGGATGCCCGCCGTATCGATCAACCTGAATTCTATTCCTTCAATAATTAATATTTCTTCGATCGTATCCCTTGTAGTTCCTGCAATATCGCTCACGATGGCGCGCGGTTCATTGAGCAAACTGTTCAGCAGTGTTGATTTTCCTGCATTGGGTTTTCCTACAATCGCTACCTGCACACCCTGACGAATTACATTGCCATAGGCGAATGATTCGATGAGCTCCGATGTTACACGCTGCGCATCTTCAATCAGCGTATAGAATTTTTTCCTGTCGGCAAATTCCACATCCTCCTGCGAGAAGTCGAGTTCCAGTTCCATCAGCGCCGAGAATCCCAGCAACTGCTCCCGCAATATTTTCAAATCATTTGCAAATCCGCCACGCATAGTATGTAGTGCGGAAACACGTGAAGCTTCCGAGTGCGAAGCAATCAGATCAGCGACGGCTTCCGCCTGCGTAAGATCCATCTTGCCTTTCAGAAAAGCCCTTTGTGTGAATTCACCTGCACGCGCCAGCCTTGCTCCATGATGAATACATGCTGCGAGAATTTTATCTTCGATATGCACGGAACCGTGGCAGCTTATCTCCACCACATCCTCGCCGGTATAAGATTTCGGTGCGCGGTAAATCGAAATGACCACTTCATCTAATACCTCTTCACCATTTTTCAGCATGCCCACATGCAGGGTATGTGATTCCTGCTTCGATAAATCTTTGGAAGGAAACAATCCTTTTACAATTTTGATACTGTCGGGTCCGCTTAACCTGATCACTGCCAATGCGCCAATGCCCGGGGCGGTCGCCAAAGCGACGATGGTATCGTCCCAACCTGTTAACTTTCCTACCATGCTACAAATATAGTTGACCGTTGGCGGTTGGCGGTTGGCGGTAAAATTCATCGGCGAACAGCCAACGGTCAACTTTCAACGAAAAAACCCGGGAATAATTCTCGGGTTCGTATATTAAATTCTTCCACTCCCACACTCCCATACTTTCCTATTGTGCTTCGAGCTTAAAGTTGACGGGCTGGCTCTTGTATGATTTTACTTTTCTTCCGTTCTGAATGGCAGGATTCCATGAACCACTTTTTTTGATAACACGAACCGCTGCATCACGGAGTTCAGGAGGTCCGCTCACGGCTTCCACATCACTGACCACACCTTCCTTGTCAACAATAAAACGAACGATTACCTGTCCCTGTATTTCCGCACTTACAGCTTCATCGGGATATTGCAGGTTCTTCTGAAGATACCTGTACCACGCTGCTATACCACCCGGATATTCAGATTCGATTTCCACTTTGGTAAATGTTTTATCGTAATCCGTATTATCCTTTGGCGCTTCCACGACACCTTTGTTATCTGCGGGCGGAGCGGTAATATTATCATCCTTGATACCTTCCTGGTTTGCATTACCGATCTTGGTGTCTTCCAGCTTTTCAACTTCAGGCGGTTTTTCTTCGGCCTTCACTTCCTCATCTTTAACAATCTTCGGAGGGGTGAATTTCGCCATTTCTACCTGTGGTGGTGGCTTTGGAGGAGGAGGCGGCGGCGGTGGTTCGTTCTTTTTTTCTTCCTTAACATCTTCCAGCTGAACATCCTGTACCACCTGCTGTGCTACTTTGCCTTTTCCCTGATAATTGCTGATTAAATATCCAACAATCAGGGCAACGACAGCTCCCAGCATCACCAGCATTGAGGTCCGCAGACGTCTGTTGTAGGTCTTACGCAGATCGTAAGCCCCGTATTGCTTGTTTCTTCCATCGAAGATGATATCAAGCACATCCGCGGTAAGTATTTTATTTATTTCCATGATGGGCTATTTCTTGTAATGACTCAATTTAATAAAATTTCCACAAAAATCCTGACGTTAATTTATCCCGTTGGCCTTCTCCGTCGCTTTAATATAATTATACTCGACAGGAGATATGTCCACCATCGCATAGCGTTTTACCCCGTCGATGGTCATCTCGTCCAGGATATTGATGGTATTCTTATACGTCGCATCTACTGTTGGCTTAATAATCACCACAAAGTCCTTGGCATCGGTCCTTCTTTTTTTGTCGACCACAATATCACGAACGTTTTTAAAGTCCGTGGCTTTTAAACCGGCTGCACTATCTCCTTCGTAATAATAGATTTTATCACTCTTACCCAGCATCAGGGTGATTACCGCTGAGTTCTTCACCTTATTCTGTTCATCCGGATTTTTTACATCCTTGGGCAAAAACAAACGCATGGCCGTCGGCTGGCTCATGGTTGTGGTAAAGATGAAAAAAGTAATCAGCAGGAAACCCAGATCCACCATCGGAGTCAGATCCACCCTGGTAGAGAGCTTCTTTCCTTTTTTGACGCCGGGGCCTTTTTTATGGCCGCCGCCGCCCGAGGTATCCATTTCTGCCATGTCTCTGTTTTTTTTAAGTTAATCAATCAACTGCCTTCGTTCCTGTTGCCTGTTGTGCTTTATAAAGTTCCGAACCCAGTGGGGGCGGAACCGGACTCGTAACGACCTGGAACTTCATGAGGTCGTTCTTTTTCAATGCGATGATCACCCCCTGTAAGGAAGGATATTTTGATGCATCGTCGCCCTTGACCAGGATATTCATTTTTCTTCCCTGGAATGCATCCTGAGCAGCCCTGAACCAGTCAATCATTTCATTGTTCGTACTGTCCACCGCCGGAATGCCGGGTTTAATCACATTCCTCAGTTGTTCCGGATTCTTATCCAGGTAAGATTTCAACTGGCTGAAAGGAGCTCCGATATATGCATTTGGAATATTAACGAAATTGGCTTTTTCTGCATCTGATAAACCAATATTTTTTGATGTGTTGATGGCATCTATCATGGTCTTTTTCTCGGCTACATTAGCGTCAGAAACAGACAGATATACTTTCCCGTCTTTATCGATGGTTACCAGCACAACATCTTTTTCCGGAGCAGTCTTGGTCGATACAGAACTCGGTGTGATTACAGACAGCGCTTCCGGCGGTTTGAATTTGGTAGCCAGAATGAAGAAAGAAAGCAATAGAAAGGCCACGTCGCACATCGCTGTCATGTCGATGTTCGTGCTCTTCCTGGGTAACTTTGCTCTTCCCATATTTTTTCTATTTAGATGCTGATTATTTGAAATTCCATAATTCTGTTGGCGGTTGGTCGTTGGCGGTCGGCCAACGGTCATCGGTCATCGGTCAACTATTTGTACAGTGATGCAAAACTCTGCGTCAAAGTAAATCCGCTTTCATCAATACCATACGTGATACCATCGATCTTGGTGGTGAATACGTTGTACATAATGATAGAAATAGCTGATGTACCGATCCCGAGGGCGGTATTGTACAGAGCTTCGGAAATACCCTGGCTCAGTTTCGATGCGGCTTCACCACCACCACTATCTCCCAGGGCGGCAAATGAACGGATCATTCCCATTACCGTACCAAGCAATCCCAGCAGGGTTGCAACGGAAGCGATGGTGGAAAGAAATACCAGGTTTTTTTCGAGCATGGGCAATTCAAGCGCTGTGGCTTCTTCCACTTCTTTCTGAATGGCCAGCACTTTTTGTTCTGTATCCAGTTCGCTGTTGGTGATCATTTCCTTGTACCTGCGCAGACCGGCTTTCATTACATTGCCAACACTGCCTTTCTGACGATCGCATTCTGCAATAGCGCTATCAACATTTTTATTAGCCAGATGGTATTGCACTTTGCGGATGAATTCATTGATATTACCACTTCCAGTGGCCTTGATAATTGTTAAGAACCTTTCAACTACGAAAGTAAGTACGGTAAGCAGGCAACCTATTAAAATCGGTACAATGA
>Ga0207102_1026_pt1 | contig 27835 bp, 21 predicted proteins | sample Alteio_BWMinHeat_80_FD_153573 | JGI IMG/M metagenome (GOLD analysis project Ga0207102, IMG submission 153573) | Enriched cells from forest soil in Barre Woods Harvard Forest LTER site, Petersham, Massachusetts, United States -... | ecosystem: Environmental > Terrestrial > Soil > Temperate forest >... | reverse complement strand
CATCCATGTCTTTAATTTCACATTGTTTAATACAATTTAACAAAATTTAATTGACAAATATATAATTAACCTTTATAATGCCGATAATTAATTTATTTAATTTAGAATAAGGTTGATTTATGATAAATAATGTTGTTTGCAACTATTTCTTGCTGGCCATTTCAAGTGCACCTGTGGTCATCGCTTCCAGGTGTATTTCCGTGCTACCAGCGGCTGAGAGTGCACTATGCGCGTTTAAAGATGCGGGAGATCTTTATAATCTGAGTTTACTAGACCTAAGCAGTGTTAATGATAAAGAAAGCTTCAAGCTAAAACGCGCTAAACTCAAGACTGAATTGATTAACCACCTGGTTGTGGCGATCTTATTAGGTGGCTGCGCACTCAATTTAGTTCCTTATACCGCTTTTATCGGCGCTGTGGGATTTTTAACCTATTCAAAATATACATGGAAAAAAGAAAGAACAAAAGAAAACCCATCGTATGCGGTTATGGGGACCGGTTTTGCCTTATTTATTTTATCGACCTTTAGGAAACAGATTGCTAGTTCAGCGTTTAATTTCACGTGTACATGCATCAGCAAGGTCTCCAAAGTCGTCGGCGCGATCGCTACAGACATCAGCAAGGTCGTTAAAGTCGCTCTATCTGTGCTAGCACTGCCCATTAAAGGCGTTAAAGCATTAGCCAAAGGCATTCACCTAATTATCGTTACGCCCATCAAAAATATTCATAAATTAGGAGCTCTCGCTTTTAACGCTGGGAAAATCGCCTTGCGTTTTATGACACATCATCCTGTTCAAGCAGTAGGAGTGTTAGTTGGTGCGCTTTGCGTCGCATTTGTTGCCAAACATATAGGGATCGTGACAGGCGCTGCATACGCAATCAGTCTTTTGGCAAAGGGCATCTTTGCAGGCGCTTATATTGCAGCTAAAGCGGGGATTGCAGTAACGGGATATGTGTTAAGTAGTGTACCAAGCGTCTTGTCAGGGGTTGCTTCTACCGTTGTTTCAATCGCTAGATTTATTTTAAGAATTTAATCATTTAAGGACATAAAGGATATATATGACACCACTCTCTCCTTCACGTGTAGCAAGCGCTGTTACCAATACAGTAGTCAGTGTTTCTCCTATAGCAAGCGCTGTTATCAACACATGCTGTGCCTTAGCCAATGTTTACATCGCCCCTAAAAGTTTTGCTTTCAGCTTTGCTGCAGGGGTTGTGGTGGGGTTGGGTTTAGGAGCCAAACGGCGTTTTAATTTGTTTATATTAAATGCCTGCAAAGATGTTTCTAGTTGTGTTTGCATAAATAACCTTGAAACGAGATTATCAGCTCAAGGGAGTATTACTCAAGCCTTTGATAAACGGATTTCACCGCGTGTTAGACATATTGTTAGACCTGTTTTTTCTGCATTTCTTTTTCTTTCGGGATTTAAAAACATTGAAAAGGTTGTAAGCAACCTCACTGGAAATTTTTATCCGCAACGTGGGCGCCTGCTTAAGCAATTAGATGTGATACCGGGCTGGAAAGGGACCCTTTTTTCGCTGACGGCATGCGCTTCAAATTTAAATGCGATCGCTGTGCCTATTTTATCAAGAAGTGCCCTATTTTCAGGTTTTACACCTGGCTACGCTGCCGGCTTATATCTAATCAAAAAAACGTGTGGAGACCCCTACTTCGTGAACGGAAAAGGTATCCAGCCTATCTCAGGCTGATGCTAATGAAAACCGTCCGCCCTTAAAAAGTCAAGTATGAAGGTAGCCAGGCCGTCTCGGCCTGGCTACCTTCATGCTTGACTTTTTAAGGACGGACAAATAATACTGTGTCAAAATATATATTTATATTTTAATATAACAATGCTATAATAAATCTATGTTAATAAACTATTAACTATAGTGATTATATGCGTTTAGAAAAAGCTTCGTCAGATTCAGATCAAGCAGGTGTTGTTCCTGAGGTTAAAAAAACTTTAGAAACTTCATCAGGTTCAGATCAAATAGGTCTTGCTCCTAAAGTTAAGAAGACTTTAGAAACCGCAGTGGACACCTGTGTCAATACAAGCCTTTTTTCCCGCATCAATCATATTGGGATTGCTTTACTCCCGGTCTTACCGGCCCTACAACCAATCGCTAAGCAGATCAGTCTGTTAGATAGTCTCCAATGCCTCTATGTTTTTTCTACTAAGGTCTTCACGTTTTTTAAGCCTGCGGCGTATGTAGCTAAGCCCGCTACGGCTGAAGTCTCCGCTACCCAGACGGTTGAAACATCCGTGACTAAAAAGAAGGCGACATGGCAGGAGACGGCCATAAAAATCTGTTTTGACGTGAATCGTTCAATAAAATCAATCCGATTTCTGGATGCCATTCGCGCGATTGACTTGACTTATGTCAGTAAGGGGTTGGTGACAGTGGCACAAATAGGGTCTTTTACATGCATTCCATTAATTGTGGTTAAAGATGCGATCCTTTCAGCGGGCTGTTTACTCGAAACGTATCATAGTTTTAAGAAATATAGAAAAATTGAGGTTTTAATCGCCTTTAAAGAGACCTTAACCCCGCTTAAAAAGGAAAAAACAGCAAGGGAAGCGGAGTCTCTCAAAGAATCAGAAATCGAAACAATCATTGAAATGGATGCGGAGACTGAAATAGAAACAGAAAATACGACAGGATCTTCTACAGATGCCGTTCAAAAGGATTTAGACAGTTCTCTGAAAGAATTACACATTTTACGCAAAAGTATTTTGATGACGATTGTGGATGATATTACCTGCATTGCGATGATCATTTTTCCTTATATTGGAGTTTTATTTTCTATCGTTGCTTTAGGGGCTACCGCTCCTCTTTCCTTACAGTTGACCTTCCTTGTTGGACTAGTCGGTATTGTACAAATCGGCTACACCACCTACTACAAAAGAACTTTGGAGAAAGCAGAGGGAGCTATTGCTTAGCATGTTTTAAGAAGGTGCAATTAAAAGTGATGGCCTCCGTACACCAAGAATGCTTCGCATTCGAAGCCTTCGACTTATTGCGATTTTTGCAATCGTCTCATCCGGAGGTGTTGCAGCTCAGCTCTCACTCCAAAGAATGCTGCGCTTTTAGGACGGGCGGCCTTCTAGAGCATTTCTGCGGCGAGGGCGGCGAGCTCCGAACGCTCGGTCTTTTCTAGAAAGATGTGGCCGTAAATCTTTTGATCCGTAAACTTACCTACAGCATAGCTCAAGCCATTGGAGTCCTTGTCTAGATAGGGATTATCGATTTGCGTCGGATCGCCTGTGAGGATCACCTTGGTGCCTTCTCCGGCGCGTGAAATAATAGTCTTGATCTCATTTGGCTTCAAGTTTTGTGCTTCATCGATGATCATATACATTCGTGGTAGGGAGCGCCCGCGGATATAGGTCACAGCCTCCATCTCCAGTTTTTTGCTTTCCATCACCCAACGCATCGTATCGTTCTGTTCATTGCCCGATGATTCGCATAAAAATTCGAGGTTGTCGTAAATCGGCTGCATCCAGTTAAAGAGTTTTTCCTCTTTCGTTCCAGGCAAATACCCAATATCTCTTCCCATAGGAACGACAGGTCGGCTGACGAGTATGCGCGTATAGAGACCTTCATCAAAGACCTTGCGCAGTCCACATGCTAATGCCAGCAGTGTTTTTCCTGTACCCGCTTGTCCGATCAATGTGACCAGTTTGATGTCATCTCGTAACAGGAGATCAATGGCGCAACGTTGCTCCACGTTTTTAGGTTTGATACCCCATAGATTAGGTGCTTTTAGCAAGGGCTCGATCAACTTTTTCTGATGGTTGTACTTGCCTACAGCGGAGGAGTGTTCAGGGGATGTGATGATGTAGTACTCATTTGGGCAGGAATCAACTAGGCGATCGAGTTTTAACTCGTTGTCCTTGTAGAACACATCGATTTCTTGCTTGCTCGCCTCGATGCGGCGAATGCCCTTGTACATTGACGTGTAGGAAAACTTCAGATTCTCATAATCCTGCGCTTTTAATCCGATGGCTTCCGCTTTAATGCGCGCGGCAAAATCCTTTGAGACAAAGACCACCTTATGGCCTTTTTCATGTAGAAGATAGGCAGTCATAATGATTTTATTGTCGTTGACCACCAGAGAAAAGCTCGCGTTATAATCCGTTTTCATATCGAGTTCAATACGAATCGTTGAGCCATTATCTAGAGAGACGCCTTTATGTAAGTCTCCTTTTTGCAACAAGGCTAGGGAATCTAAAAAACGGAAAACGGCACGTGAATTCTTACCCAAATCATTAGGCAGCTTCTTCATGGTGTCTAATTCTTCAAGTACAGTGACAGGAATGACAATATGATTCCCAGGGAATTTAGTTAGCGATTCTGGATCATGTAGGAGTACATTCGTATCAATCACAAAGATTTTCTTAGTCACTTGCGTACCTCTTCGGATGAGAATTTTATGGGCTATTAGTCCGTTTTATACCGCCCTCGGCATAACGACAGTCTGTGAGGTATAACAAGGCAGGATTTGGGATTCAAGAAAAAAGAGTGTATGAGATAAAAAAAAGAGTAGGCAGAAATTGCCGATTTTTTACATTTTATCTGATTTTTTTGCTTTTTGTTTGGATGATAATCGATGCACCTTGTAGATTGTGGATCGTTTATAACCATCGCTCGTTTATAGCAATCTCTTCAAACAATTATTTATAAAAGTATGCGAAGCATTTTTTGGGCAGCCAAGTAACCGGTTACCAATATCGTTGAGAAGCTGTGCATACTTTTTTCACCTTTCATAATTTTTGTTTCTCTAACATGTTTTGGAAGAGGCCGGGACGGCCAGCTAACTCTTGGTAGGTGCCGGTGTCGACGATTGTCCCTTTGTCCATGACGTAGATGCGGTCGGCGTGCATCACGGTATTGAGGTGGTGCGCAATCACAATGCGCGTCGCATCCAACTCCGCTAGGCTCTTTAACACAATCTCTTGTGTGGTGTTATCTAAGGCATTGGTGGCTTCATCGAAAATTAAGATCTTGGCGTGATTTAATAACGCGCGCGCGATTAAAATGCGCTGCCTTTGGCCAGCTGAAATCGTCCCTCCTCCAGTGGTTAGAAAGGTCTTAATGCCCATGGGGAATTGCTTCAAATCCTCTTCGAAACCGGCTTTGCGCAGAGCCTCAATTACTTCAAAATCAGTAGCAACTGATCCGCTTGTCACATTGTCGCGCAAGCTGCCATCCATGATGGCGCTTGTTTGTAGAATCACGCCTAGTTGACTGCGCACCTCTTTTAGATCCAAATTCGCTAGATCTTTGCCGTCGTAGTAAATCGCCCCTTGTATGGGTTTTTCAAAGCCTAAAATAAGGCGGATTAGGGTTGATTTTCCACAGCCTGAGACTCCGACTACTGCGATGAATTCCCCAGGAGATGCATGTAAAGAGATGTCTCGATGAATCAGAGGGCCATTTAACTCATAGCGAAAACTGAGGTGGTCTATTCGCAGCTCGCCCAAAAGCTTTCCTGGATGCGCTTTATGGATCCCCGATTCAGGTGCTTGACTCAAGATCACACTGCTGCGCTTCCAGATGGGAAAAATGGAGGTGATTTGCAATAACGTATTGCTAAACTGAAAAAAGTTGGTCGTAAAACTGATAAAAGCCGTATTAAACGCAATAAAACTCCCGATGGACATCCCTAGGCCTCCTCCTTCCATCATGTCCATTACCGCTATAAAGATAGCCAGCGTGAGCACGGCGTAAAGAACCTCATTCGTAATTGCAACTAGATTATTTCCCATACCGATTTTTAAACCGAGTTTACGGATCGGCATGCTGCTCTTAGCCCAGTAGGCAAAGATGCGATTTTCTGCGCCCTTTGTGCGGATTTTTGAGAGGCCAAAAATGATTTGAATGATTCTTCCATTTAACGTCCCCACGAGATCTTGTCGCGTCATCTCATAATTGCGATTGATGCAGAAGAAAATTCCGGTAATGATCGCTCCCAAAAGGAGAATCCCCATGCTGACAGCTGTCAGCAGCGGACTAAAATAGAGCATAATCAGCAAATAGGTCATCCCATAAAAGGTGCTAAAGGCTACGCGAATCGCATGTCCGCCCACAGTGCGGCGAATCGTGCCCACCCCAGAAAGGCGCTGCATCAAATTTCCCACTGTAAGCGTTTTGAAAAAGTTCACCGGTAGATCTAAAAGGCGATTCCATAGGGCCACCTGCAAGTCGTGATCGATTAAGGTGTTTAAACGCAGGTTTGTGTATTCACGCGTAATTGACGTGAGGAATAGCGACAGATAAACCAGAGTTAATCCCAAAATGATTTCGCTTAGCATGACGCCATCTAAATTAGGAATCGCATAATCGAATAACAGCTTGCTTGCCAAGGGGATCGCCAGTGCTAATACCATGTTGAATAGCATTAAGAGCAAAATGGTCAGCACTTCCCGTTTACGCCCTTGGGCGCAGAATTTAGCGACCTGTAGACCAGAAACTTTCTCTACGGAGGGCAACGTGCGATAAAATTGATAGGCAAAAGGGGTCAGAGCCGCAGCTTGAGTCTCAGTATCCACCTTTTCGCTTGATCCCGTTGCTGGATTGATGCATGCATATTGAGCAGGTGTAGTTGGGATCAGCGCCACCGGCCCCTGATTTTTCTGTGCATCCGCCTCTACAAAGCCTAAAAGAGCACCTTCATCCTGTTTCCACCAACTTTTCGACAATAATACGCGTCTAAAAGGAATTTTAGACGATTGTGAAATTTCATGGATTTGATCTGAGATTGTTTTGGCAGCTGCCTTGAGGGGGGAAATAAACGTCTGATTTTGATACCCTCCTACCAGTTGACAGGCATTGAGTAACCGATCCTTGGGATTAGCTGTCAGGGAGATTTCGCGTCGATGCGTCAAAATCGATGAGAGGCTTGTGACCGTTTCGTCGAATAGTTGACGATCCTGCACCTTGCGCTGCTTATAGGATTCTCTCTCGTCCGCGATTTTTTGGCTCTGTTGATAAGCAACGAGTCTGAGCAAGCTCTCTTCAAAATAAAATAAACTTTTCAATAGCAGAGGGAGTTTTCCTGTTGTATCCTCTAGGGAAAAAGGCTGTATGCGTGCCTCTCCTCGACTACGCAGCCATAGGTGAAAGGTGAGTGGATACAGTGTAGACGCATTTGTGCTGACATCAATAGCAGGTATCTCTAAAAGCTCGAGAACACCATCGATCGTCAGCCAACAGACGTGATTGGGATGGTTGATGTGTTCTTCATGTGAGAAGGCAACGGTGTCGCCATCCTTAAGTGCGATGCCTTCAGATGACATCTGAGACTTTAAATTTACCGTAATATGCGGTCGATGGTATTGAGGAAACAAAGAAGAGAGCCAATTTACCCACGACTCCAACTGTGGAATCACGTGGGATTCTGTATGGACATCGATTTTTGCGAGGGGAAGCGTGTAGAGGCGCACAGTTGAGTTAGCTAAGGCAATCACCTTGTAATTCGGCTGTTTCATGGAGGAGTGCAAGGCAAAAGGAAAGAGCAAGCGCGCAGTATTGAGATTACCTAAAAAGCTTAAGGAACCTTCAATCGCATCTCCTAAGAAGAGCTGGTTATTTTTAACCATCTCATGGAAGGTGTGTTCTGTGAAAGAAGAGCCTTCAAGGTGCGGTTCTAGAATAAACAGATCGAGATCGCCCTCTTCAAAATAGAGTAACTCATCGATAGAATGCAAAAAGAAGCGATAACCCGTCTCTAAGACAATCTGCCGTCCCTCTTCTTTGAAGAGGTGAATGAGCTCTGGAGTCAGCTCAAGGACTGAACTAGCTACTGGATGTGTTGTCATATAATAACGTCCACGGTCATTTTTTTTAAGTAGAAAAAGTTAGCTATTCTGTTCTTGCCGGTAAGCGAAGGTTGTCAGGCGAAGCAAGAAGGTAGCCAGGCCGTCCCGGCCTGGGCCAGGGCGAGACGCCCTGGCTACCTTCTTGCTTCGCCTGACTAAACCCAAGCAAGCTCATTTTTGAGTAACTCCTGATACACGCCTGGAACCTCTTTCAATTCGGCATGGGTCCCCGTATTGACGATGCGTCCTTTATCCAAAACGATGATCTCATCGCAATTCTTGATGGTGCTGAGGCGATGGGCGATGATCAGAAGCGCACAGCCCCTTCGGCGAATGTTCTTAATGACTTGTGCCTCGGTTTCGGAATCTAACGCACTGGTGGCCTCATCCAAAATGAGAATAGAGGGATTGTTCACTAAGCCACGCGCGATTTCAAAGCGCTGACGCTGACCTCCGCTTAAGTTTGCCCCGTTTTCAAGAATTTCCAGGTTGTAGCCTCCGAGTCGCGAGAGAATTTCATCGTGAATGCAGGCATCTTTGGTCGCGCGAATCAGCTCTTCTTGAACCACTGTCGGATCGAGCAATGTGAGATTGTCCATTGCCGTGCCTTGAAAGAGAAAGGGCTCCTGCTCGACTAATGAAAGGGAATGGATCATTTGATCGCGCGGAATGTTACCGCTCTGGTTTCCGTCGAATAGAATGTTGCCTGATGTGGGTTTATAAAGACCTGCAAGGACTCTAACTAGAGTCGATTTCCCGCATCCGGATACCCCCACTAGAGCGACACTTTTCCCAGGCTTTAACCTTAGGGTGATATCACTTAAAATCGTGTCTCCAACTGGACTATAGCTGAAGTTGACCTGATGCATGTCCACATATCCTTCTAGTTTAAATCGAGGAACAGCAGCTATGGATGATAAATGCTCTTCGGACTCTTTATGGGGATCCTTTTGTAAGCTTGCATCAATTGGGTGATCCATAATGTCATCGAGTCGGGAAATGTCCACCTTAAGTAGTTGTAGCGATTGCGTGAAATCGATTAATCGCGTTACGGGGCGAATGAAATTGTATAGCAGGATCTGAATAGCCAGCAGCATCCCAATTGTCAACTCACCTGTAATCACTTTCCAGCCGCCAATGCCTAAAACGCTCAAGGTGGTGAAGGCGGACATTAAGGGAGCTGCTGTTGTTAAATAAATATCCATTTTAGCGATTTCCTGCAGGCTATTGACCATTTTGGTGTAATAACCGACCCATATTTTAAAGAATTTCCCCTCATTGCCACTGGATTTTATCGTTTCGATATTTTTCAAGGCACCGATTGAATAGGCGTTGCTTTTCCCCGTCTCCGCCTGTAGACGTGCATAGGTGTCTCGACGTGCGCGATAAACGACTCGTATGAGTAAAAAATTAAGCAGAATCGAAACCAGCGCACAGACAGCTATCAAGGCGTCGTAATAAAAAATCGCCAGCCCATAAATAAGCGCAAATAGCAAGCTAATTAGGGTTGCAGTTAGCTTTTCAACCAACGTCTGCGCAACAGAGTCATTTAGCAGCAAGCGATAGGCGATTTCCCCTGGATAGCGTTGATGGTAAAAGGAGATAGGTAATTTGAGCATATGCCAAAACGTTGAACTGGAAAAATTCATGGCTAATTTTGCCGAAAGCCGATTCAAAATATTTCCCTGTAAAAAAGAGAGCACTCCGCTTACCGTTATTGTTAGGAGCATCCCGATAATCAAGGCCGCTTTCCAGGAGAGAATGTGATTGATCAAAATTTTATCGATAAAGATCTGTGTAAAAGCCGGGAACGCTAAGTTAGGAACCACCAGGAATGCACCTGTTAATAGCGCATAGAAAAGGGGTTCTTTAACATCTTTTAACCTGTTGGCGATCAACTGGATGGCAGTCGGAGGGGGAGGCGATTTTTGAAAAGAGGGCGTGGGCTTAAAAACTAACACTACTCCAGTAAAAGCTTGATCCAAATCTTCGTAGGAAATCGTACGCGGTCCTGTGGCTGGATCGTTGATGTAAACGCGCTGTTGATCGAATCCTTCCAAGACCACAAAATGTTCAAAGTTCCAGAAAATGATAGCGGGCAGGGGGATTTCGAACAGATCCTCAAGGTCCAGCGTATAACCCTCCCCCTCGAGACCGTAAGATTTGGCCGCCTGAATGGTATAATAGGCATTACTGCCATCGCGTGAAACAGCGCAGGCGATCCTAAGCTGCTCAATCGACACGAATTTCCCGTAATAGCCTAAGATAATCCCCAAGCAGACAGCTCCGCACTCCATCGTCTCCATTTGGATAAGGGTGGGGGTGACCACCCTTTTGTAATGGTGGGGCACGGGGTTGGGGTCACTATCGGGGTTTTTCATAGGTGTTCTCTAAGAAGGTAGCCAGGCCGTCCCGCCCTGGCCCAGGCCGGGACGGCCTGGCTACCTTCATGCTAAAACGATTGATAAAAAATTAAACGCAAAGACCTAAAAGAAGGTAGCCAGGGCGTCTCGCCCTGATGCACAGGCCGAGACGTCCTGGTTACCTTCAAGCTTCGCCTTCTCAAAATATAGCAGGGCTTCGCCATTAAAACAAATTTTTATTATATGATTTTATTGGATTGGGCGACCTCTTTTCTTGACATTTATTCATTTTTTTGATAAAATGGCATAACACGATCAATATAAAAGGATTACGCACTTTAGTTTATTCTATTTGGAATAAATAAAGTAATCTAAGGAGTCTTATGAAGATCAACGAAAACATTTTAAGCATTCCCCCCTATGTATCCACAACATGGAAGCACATCAACTCCATCCATATGAAGGGTGAAGATCTCGTTGTGGCGTTAACTTCAGGGGAAAGTCTTGTCGTACCGGATTTAAAAAAAGAGGTTGTTGACACGATTTTTTTAACACACGCCTTGTACATTGATCGCAACCATGCCCAAGAATACTCGATGCCGATAGGAGGCACACACCTCAAATTGGCAAATCCAAGCTTTTCGGCCCTCTTTGAGGGTAATCCAAGTGGACTTAACGATTTTCCTTTCAAAGTAGACAGCTACTCAATCGATGAGATTGGATCGATTCTACAGCACAATCCTAGTCAAGCCAATACCCCAGAACTTCCGCCGGAGATTTTGAGTAAGATTGTCGCTATCACAAAAATTGTTGCTCCCGATGACTCCACGACATTGCCCATGCCCGAGGCGAATTGTAACTGTGTGCATTGTCAAATTTCGCGTGCTGTCCATGAGGGGACGGCTCAGCTGGAAGAGACCCGGCATACCATAATAAATACTCAGGAAGACTCCGTTTCAGATGAAGACCTCACTTTTAGACAGTGGGATATTTGCCAAACCGGCAATAAACTTTATACAGTGGTTAATCGGCTCGATTCGAAAGAAAAATACAGCGTATTTCTCGGGCAGCCCTTAGGCTGCACCTGTGGGAAGCAAAACTGTGAACACCTCTTGGCCGTTCTTAAAAGCTAAGTAACAGTTTAGATACTCCTAATTCCCATAAAAATTAAACGCAGAGAGCGCAGAGGGGCAGAGGATGGAGAACGCTTTGGTTGATACAAAATTTCATCCTATTTTTGTATCAATCCAAGCTTTTTCCCTCCTCTGCTCCTCTGCGCTCTCTGCGTTTAATTTTTTATGAGGATCTGAATAGTTATAGCTAATTTAGTCCCTAATGTAAGCGAGTTGAGGGATGCGCAAGTCGATGACTTTAGGCTTGGCCTTGACAAATTGGGTGTTGGCATCAAAAGAAGCGCTGAGCTCCTGTTCTTGCAAATAGTTGAGTAAAGTGCGGCATTGAATTAAACCCTGCACATAATTCTCCGGATTAAGGCGAATCAACCGCGGAAAGGAGAAAAAATAGGACTGTCCATTAAATTCCTTTTCCAGCTGATCTTCCATCACTAAGACAATTTGCCTTTTCCCATAGCTAGGTTCATGGGCCTTTGAAACATCAATCTGATGAATCACGGCTGTAGCTCCATATCCCTCCTCAATCAAGTATCGATAGAGTGTTAACGCTAGCTCAAAACGCTTATCTGTGATGGTGGATCCCCAAGTGATTTCCTCGAAGGGTTCCTCAAGGGAGAGTTGATTTAACCCTAAATAGATTTCAGGTAGTGTTTTTGGCGTAAAAAAGGGTTTAAAAGGAAACACTACCCCCTCTATGTCCACTGCGGCATTTTGATAATCGCCTAAATAGGCGATTGGTTTGCGCATGGTGTAGTCAATAAACAGCATCCCCGGCTTAATCTTTTTCACGGCAGCTTGTTTGATCAAGGGGCTCGCCAATAATTTCTGCACAGCTTCCTTTGCATCGAAGCGGTAAAGATTCATCGGTCTATCCACAGAGAGATTTAGCAGTTCTGTCAAATAAACCGTTTGCAGGGTCTCCTTTTCCGGACTAGATTGAATGATGGCAATCACGCGGTAGGTATCGTCTTGTGTGCGCAATGCTTTGATATGTTGGATGTATAGGATGCCCAAAGTGGTCGAACCCGAAATCAAAAGTGTACTCATGACAATCCATAGAATTGCACGACCCAACGATAATCGTTCGCCCGAAAATAATCGTTTATAGATGCGCTTCATGAAGAATCCGTCATTTTAAAATAGGGTGTAGGTCGTAATGTCGTCAAAATAAAGGAAAAACTAATACAGGTCCGGTCCGAATGAGACGATTGCATAAATCTCAATAAGCCGAAGGCTTCGAATGTGAAGCATTTTTGGAGCAGCCAAGTAACCGGTTACCAATATCGATGAGAAGCTCAGCGCCAAAAACCCCCGAATGGGGGTTTCGTTTTTATAGCCCAGTGCAAGCGAAGCGCAGCTCTGGGTAGCATGGATAATGGGATGCACCCCCGAAGTGGGGTGCCGCAATCCAAGGTTTCCCTTAAAATATATTTTGGGGAAAATTATTGATTGCGGCACCCCACTTCGGGGGTGCATCCCATTATCCATGCTACCCAGAGCTGCGCTTCGCTTGCACTGGGCTATAAAAACGAAACCCCCATTCGGGGGTATTGCAGCTCTGGTCCCAATCCAGCTTCTCAGGAGTGCGGAGGCAGGGCCTCCGCACTTCAAAAATGCTTCGCATTCGAAGCCTTCGGCTTATTACGACTTATGCAATCGTCTCATTCGGACCGGACCTGTACTTTTATAATAGCGGATGGCGCTGCGCACGTAGGTGCTGCAGGGCTAGCACAACCAGCTGGTCCATCAAAGCTTGATTGGAAAGTTCATTCGTGAGACCAAGCGGATTCATCTCGCTAAACCACCATTTGTCTTTTGAGTCCAGAAAAAGGCTAGCCACAGCCATACCTGTACATCCCATGGCTCGATAGGCTCTTTCGGCTAGCAATTGCCCTGACTCTACAAGCTGAGGGGAAAGCTCTGTGTTGGCGCATGGGTATGCGTAAATCTGATCATTTCCTATCACGGCGAATTGCAGTTCGCTCCCTTCCATCCAGTTCTCAATCAGAATCTCACGGTCGCTTTGAAAAATCTTTTTAATTGCGGGCTCTAATTGGGAATCCTCTTCGACTTTAAATGTCTCTGCAGCTGCACTTAAATGAACCGATTTGATTGATAGCGGATAGCGCTGAAGCTGTTTTAGCAGCTGTTCACGCTCTGTTTTCCATGTATAATCCGTGAAGCTGACAAATGGGGCCACCGCTATTTCGTTGGCCTGTGCGATCTGTTTGCTCAGTTTTCTGTTTAGGCATAGGACAGTAGCACGGTAATTGCATCCCACGTAGGGTTTTTGGATCATTTCTAAAAGTCCTTGCATGGAGCCATCTTCACCAAACGCCCCATAACAGGTTGGGAAAAGCAGATCGCATTCCAGCAATTCCTTAAGGACATTCATCGGCACTAGTTCTCCGGAGCCCTTTGTCGCGGGTAATTGAGATTTCAAGTGCAGGCGATCGAGGGTGCGCGGTCCGCAAATCCATTTTCCTTGTTTAGTGATGCCAAAATAGCTCACATCGTAGAGTTCCGAATTTAAAGCGTCACAGCTATGCTCTGCGCATGCAATCGAAGCATCGTATCCAGGAGAACTGCCTCCAAAAATGAGACCGATTTTAAGTTTATTAGCTGTTTTTTTTCCATAATGGTGCATGATCTCATGAGAGACCTTTGTCACATCTCCTGCACCTAAGGTTACCAGCACGTCATGCGGACGCAAATATTGACTCAGATGCTCCCCAAGTTGATGTCTCGATACATATTCACAGCTAGTGGAACTTTTTTGCTGAATCTCTTCTAAGATTAATTCGTAGGTCAAACCGGGAATTGGATGCTCTCCAGACCCATAAATATCTGTGATGAATAGATGATCGACCTCTTCAAAGATCTTGCCATAGGTGCCTAGACAATCTTTCACGCGCGAGTAACGATGCGGTTGGAAGATCGCCACTAGACGGCGATCGCCTATCGATTCTCGGATTCCCTTCAAGGTCACTTCGATTTCCGTTGGGTGATGGGCATAATCATCCAAAAAGAGCACTCCATGCAGCTCTCCTTTCTTCTCACAACGCCGGCCAACCCCCCTAAAATTGAGTAGAGCTGAACGGATCTTTTCCTCTGGGATCCCTAAGCTGATAGCTAGTCCAAAAACGGCTAAGACATTTAATGCATTATAACGACCGATTACAGAGGCCTCGACTTGCGAATAGAGGCGGCCTTTAAATTCGATATCGAAAACGATTTTCCATCCATTTTGTTTAAAATTTCGTGCCCTTAATGCATTTCCGTTAGTAAATCCATAGGGAATACCCGGCAAACCCAAGTGTGCTAAACGCTCATCATCTCTACACCAAAAGAGGTGTTCTTGAGAGATCACTTGACCGGCAAATTTGCTGAATGATTGCAGCAGGAATTCTTCAGTTTTAAAATGGTTCATGTGGTCGAAATCGATATTGGTGATAATCGCCCCAAACGGATGATAATTGAGGAATGTGCCATCGCTTTCATCCGCCTCCACTACAAAGTACTCTCCACGGCCATGCTGGGCGTTGGATTTAAACTGTGAAATGATGCCACCGACCACAAAAGTGGGATCTAGCGCCGCTTCCATTAAGACAGAGGTCAATAGACTCGATGTGGTTGTCTTTCCATGTGTTCCTGTCACGGCTAGCGGTTTATAGCCGTGCATCAAATCACGCAATAACTCAGAACGATGCTTTAGAGAACAGTTTAATTGTACAGCTTGCTGGTATTCAGGATTGTCTTCTTTGATATCGCTGCTGTAGACCACGGTGCGTGTATCGGGAATATGGTGGGCGGAATGTCCAATATATACCTTAGCACCAGATTTAACCAACTCCTCTGTCACGTAATTTGAAGCCAGATCGCTGCCCGTTACCTCTTTATTGCGGCTCAGCAAAATTTTTGCCAATCCACTCATTCCGATTCCACCTATTCCAATAAAATGGCATTTCTTTTCCATCGAATCTCCTATGTTTTCTTTAAAAACTCTCTAACGACGGCACATAAATCGCGTGTAGGAGTCACTTTTTTATATTGTGATAGAGCGGCATGCATCTCATTCAATTTGACGCAATCGCCATCCAATAAAGAGACAATAACGTGTGCTAATTGAGAGGGCGATAAGCCCTTTTCGGATAGCTTAATGGCTCCTTTCACGGTATCGACCATGAAATCGGCATTTTTTTCCTGATGGTTATCCATCGCATGAGGGTAGGGGATTAATATACCCGGCACCTCAAAGGCTAGAGCCTCTGCAATCGTCCCAGCCCCCGCTCTTGAAATCATCAGATCCGCCGCTCGCCAAGCTAAATCCATTTGCGGTTCAAACGTCTTCACCACAGCTAGTATACCCTGATCGTGATATCTTTTTTGAATCTCTTCTAGGTTCGCTGTTTCTCCCGTAAAATGCAAAATTTGAATTCCCTGAGTGATTTCAGTTGGTAAAAAGCGGATGGATTCCGAGAAAAGTGTATTGACCGATTGAGCCCCCTGTGATCCGCCAAATACCAACAAAGTCAAACGCTGTGGATCGAGCTGATAGAGACTTTTGGCTGCGCTTTTAGAGAGATTAAGGTTTTGATAGCCCTCTCTTAAGGGCATTCCCACTATTTCGGTGCGGCCTTTAAAGAATTGAGCGCTTTGAGGAAAATAAACACCCGTAGTGACAGCAGAGCGCGAGAAAAAGCGGTTCACTTTTCCCGGAACACTATTTTGCTCATGCAAAATCATCGGTATCCCGGATAACTTGGTCGCGGCCAACAGGGGAAGGGTATGGTAACTGCCAAACCCAACGACTAAATGAGGCTTGAATTTTTTTAAATAACGATAACTCTGCCAGAGACCTTTCGAGATCTTTCCAATACCCTGGAAAAAGCGGCGCAGCTGGTTTTTAGATAGAGTGCTACAAGCAATTTCCAGAAATGAAAAAGTTTTTTGATCAAAATAGCGATTTTGACTCAATCCACCGCCAATAAAAAGCAGCTGAATGGAGGGGTCTTCATGTATCAGTTGCCGCGCCAAAGCAATGGCTGGATAGACATGTCCCCCAGTTCCCCCGACAGTAATGACAACCTTCTTGCTCATTGCCTAAATCTCCATTAAATCCACCATTAAACTGTAGAATTCAATTTCTGTAAATCCTTCTTTGCTGTTGCCAAGAATATAGGACATAAACAAAAGTGGTAATAATTCAGCTACCCCTCTTCGGTATGGCGTTCAATTAAGCAAATTAAGTCCTTCCCCCTACCGGGGGAAGGACTTAATTTGTTTAATTGAAGCCATAGCGAGGAAGGGGTAGCTGAATTATTACCAAAAGTGTTGGTTTAAGTAGTTTAAATGCTACGCATTATTTGATTCGGTGGTCTTATGTCTTTTAGCTTTTTATTCTTTTGGTCGCTTTTTTTTCTGGTCGCTAGCGGGATACTCCTCTCGATCGTTTACTGGTCGGTAAAGAATGGTATCTCTCCCATGCCCACTAGCCGAAAAACCAAAGCGCAACTCTTAAGCATGCTCCCTCTTATTTCAAAGGGCATTATTTATGAATTGGGATGCGGCTGGGGAACGCTTGCTTTCCCGCTCGCTCAAAAATACCCCAATTTCCAAGTTATCGCCTTAGAAACCTCACCAATCCCTTACTCATTTTGCCAATTGCGTTTATGGCTGTATCCCTTACCCAATCTGCTGTTTCAGAAAAAGGACTATTTGAATGCCTCTCTATACGATAGCGCCCTTATCGTCTGCTACCTTTATCCGCAAGCAATGAACACTCTAAAAGCTAAATTCGAAAAAGAATTGAAACTCAATACGTGGGTTCTTAGCAATACATTTGCAATCCCGTCATGGAAACCTTTTATCGTCAATGAGATAGACGATCTGTATCATACGAAAATTTATCTCTACAAATTTGTAAAAATTTCAAACGCAGAAGACACAGGCGAAGCAAGAAGGTAGCCAGGCCGAGACGGCCTGGCTACCTTCAATTGATTAATACGACTTAGCGAATATGGCGTCGATTGTTGCTTTCCTACCAGTCAAAATACAAGTGCCTTCGGTGTATGTTTGATTTAAGGGTAGACAGCGAATCGTTACTTTCAACTCATCGAGCAGTTTTTCAGTTTCCACATCGCCGCACCACTTCGCCAACACAAAACCGCCATGAATTTCCGGTTTCTCGCTGTTTTTCGGAGTGAAATAGCGCTTTAATTCTTCAAAAGTCTGTAAGTCGCGCGTGATATTTGAATCGCGCATTTGGCGTGCGCGTTCAAAATAATTCAACTGCATCGCATTCAGCAACACTAGCACTGAAGGCACCACCTGATCTAAGGCGACTTTTTCTTTTTCCTTATGTGGATGGTCGCGTCTTGAGACCATCATCGATTGCGATTCTATATCACGTGGACCCACTTCAATACGCAAGGGCACGCCTTTTTTAATCCAGTCCCAATTCTTTTCGCCACCGCGCTTGTCTCGTTTGTCGATATGCACCTCTAACGGTCTACCATGAAATGTGGTCGCGCGCAAACGCTGTGCAATGTTTTCGGCATAGCTGAAGACCTCCGCTTCCAATTCGGGTTTAGGAACGACAGGGATAATCACCACCTGTTTAGGCGCAATTCGCGGAGGCAAACGCAATCCGTCGTCATCCGAATGGCACATAATCAATCCGCCGATCATACGCGTCGTGACACCCCAAGAGGTGGTGTAGCCGAATTCGATTTGTCCTTCTTTATTGCAAAACTTAATCCCTGAACCTTTAGCAAAATTTTGACCAAGATAATGCGAGGTGCCCATTTGCAGCGCTTTGTGGTCCTGCATCATCGCTTCAAGCGTGTAAGTCGCTACAGCGCCTGGAAAACGCTCTCCTGGGGATTTCTCACCTAGAATCACAGGAATCGCCAACACCTCTTCCATAAATTTGCGATACACTTCATGCATTTTTAAAGACTCTTGAATGGCTTCTTCGGCAGAGGCGTGCACAGTGTGTCCTTCTTGCCATAAAAACTCAGTAGTTCTAAGAAAAATGCGCGGACGCATCTCCCAACGCACGACATTCGCCCATTGATTGATTAAAAGAGGTAAATCGCGGTAAGACTCTACCCAGCGCGAAAAGGATTCACCGATGATGGTTTCTGAGGTAGGGCGGACTACCAGTGGCTCTTCCAGTTCACCGGTGGGGACTAATTTTCCATTTTTTTCTTCTAAGCGGTGATGGGTGACAATCGCACACTCTTTAGCAAAACCCGCCACATGTGCCGCTTCTTTTTCTAAATAGCTCAACGGGATAAAGAGAGGAAAATAGGCGTTTTCATGACCAGTCGACTTGATTTGTTCATCCAAAATGCGCTGCATATTTTCCCAAATCCCGTAACCCCATGGCTTAATTACCATACAGCCGCGCACAGGGGAGTTCTCCGCCATATCAGCAGCCTTAATGACCTGTTGAAACCACTCAGGATAGTCTTCTTGACGTGTTGGATTAATCGCAGCTTTCTCTTTTGTATTTGTCGTCATCTGATTCCTTATCATGAAAAATTTATTCGTCTTGCAAATCCTACTCTTGCTCTAATTCTTCAGGCAGTGTCATATTGTGATACACGGCATCCACATCATCTAGTTGATCAATCCACTCAATTAAGGCTAAATTCGCCTGGGCTGTCTCAACATCGCATTCGATAAAGGTTTTGGGAATCATCTCTAAAGATGCCTCCCCGCATTTGAATCCAGCCTTGATGATCGCCTCTTTAACGGCATATAACTGCATGGGATCTGTAATCACCACAAAAAACTCCTCATCCTCGGAATCGAAGTCCTCCGCACCGCCTTCTGTCGAGGCTAAAAACAATTCGTCTTCTGAAACGCCAGCTTTTGGAACTTGAATAATACCCTTGCGATCAAAATTAAATGCCACTGCTCCTGGACTAGCCACGACCCCACCGCGTTTATTAGTTGCAATGCGCATATCAGAAGAGATGCGGTTCTTGTTATCCGTCATCACTTCGGCGATGATGCCCACGCCACCATGCCCATAAAGCTCATAGGTCATCTCGGTAAAATCGGCTTGGTCTTCGCTAGATGCCTTTTTGATGTTGCGCTCTACAATCTCATTTGGAACATTCGACTCGCGCGCATTCGTTAAAGCCAACCGTAAACGCGGATTTGCCTTAGGATCCGGCCCCCCTAATTTGACCGCACTAATAATTTCTTTTGCGATTCTAGAGAAAATTTTTCCCTTTTTGGCATCAGCTTTGCCTTTTCGATGCTTAATATTTGCCCATTTACTGTGACCAGCCATTGGCGACCATCCCTTTATAATTTAAAATCAATATCATGACATGCGCGAAAAAAATAATAAAGAAGTAATTTGAGTTATGCGAAAAATTGATCTGGATGCTCTTTAATCCAGCGCTGCGCTTTTTCATAGTGTTGAAAAAGGACTTCTCTTTTCTTAAACTCTTTTGTGTGAATATGATGCATTCCTCCGTCATCGACATATCCCGGACATACATGATGCAACATTTCGTGATAAATGACAAAGGAGAGCAGATAATCGGGGAAAGTAGGTTGGTCCAATAGGCGGTTGATCTTAATGAGTTTTAGGGGATCATGATACAGCCCAAATGTGACGCGGCGCTGGCATTTTTTTTTAGGTTTTCCAAACCAGGTAATCGATAGATCTAGTTGACGATTAAAATAATCGCGATTAATCTCATTATAGAAGTGCTCCAGATCGTAGATTTTCCCAACAGTCTCTAACTTACTGGAATCCAAAAGATGCGAATAATCTAAGCGTTTGATGTTTTCTTCAATGAACGCGCGAATATTTGTCGGCATTACCCTTCGCTCTCTCTTTAAGTAGCAGGTTAGGGATTCCATAATGTTTTGCGGCGCCTGTAAAAACATCCGATGCAAAGAAACTTTCGTGCAGTCAGGCTCCCATCTCACACTCAGCATTGTCGATCGGTTATCATTAATCTTTAACCGAATTCTTTTTCCTAAACTGTTTTCGAGCTCTTGCTGAAAACTTGTCATCAATGTCATAAATCCAAACTGGTAATTAAATATTTAAGTACTTAAAATGAATTAATTCCCTCTTAAGGCAGTCAAGGGGCTTTTAATTTCAGATAAGATAACAGAACGGATGAATGATTTAAATGCAAAACTGAGTGAGGCGTGATTTTTGAGGGGAACAGTGTGAAGATTTTTTTAAACGCAGAGGACACAGAGGGCGCAGAGAAAAAAGAGAGAGACTTTTCTCTTGTCGCTAACGCGAGCTTTTTTGAAAAATCCTTTCTCTTGCTTTTCTCTGCGTCCTCTGCGTTTAAAAAAAATCACACTTTAATGTTAGATGAATTTTTCCATGAAAATGCGTCCGACGTACTCTTCTGGGCTCTCTTTAATCCAATGGGTTTGATGGCCAAATTCTTTGAATCCAAATCGCTCATACAGGTGTTTAGCGGGGTTTTCCGCATATACTTGTAAATGCAGCAGCTCAATACGAAACGTCCCTTTCGCCAAATGAATCAGATTCTTAATCAGCAAACTGCCCACCCCTTGATTGCGGTAATTCTCGCCCACAATGATCCCAAACTCACATTGGTGCGCTAGTTTTCGATAGGGTTGCAAATAGAGCGTGGCGATTCCACATGGAACGCCATTATACGTCGCCGTCAAACTGCAGCGATAACGGCTAAATCCTACCCAACGATTGACAGCATCGTCTATCTCGATCTCTTCAGCCATCGGGAACCAGCGCCCCACGCTGGGATCCATCAGCCACTCCTTGAGGAAGGGGCCATCGGTTAATTCGGTATAGCGGATATCCACTTCTTCCGGAGCTTTTTTTTCTGGTGGCGTATTCTCTTTTTGTGTTGTCATAAAGTTCACCCAAATTCTTTTAAATAAGCGTTTATAAACTCATCAATATCGCCATCCATCACCGATTGCACGTCTCCGGACTTCATTTTTGTGCGTGTATCATTCACCAATGTATAGGGTTGAAACACATAATTACGAATCTGATTACCCCAAGCAATCTCTTTCTTTTCGCCTCCTAGAGCCTTTAACGAGGCATCGCGCTCCATTACCTCTTTTTCATAGAGCTTTGAGCGCAACATCTTAAAGCAGGTTTCCTTATTTTGGACCTGACTGCGCTGGTTCTGACAAGTCACCACCATTCCGGTTGGCAAGTGCGTCAAACGCACAGCGGAATCGGTTTTATTCACGTGCTGTCCACCTGCTCCGGAAGAGCGATAGGTGTCGATGCGTAGATCTTCTGGCCTAATATCAATTTCAATATCATCCGTGATCTCCGGGCTAACATCTACCGAGGCAAAGCTGGTGTGGCGTTTGGCATTGCTATCAAAAGGAGAGATGCGTACCAGGCGATGCACGCCCTTTTCTGCCTTAGCATAGCCATAGGCAAAGTCCCCTGTCATCTTGATCGTGATGCTTTTAATTCCCACTACATCGCCTTCTACTGCATCGACAACTTCCGTATCCCATTTGCGTTTAGCGGCCCAGCGCTGGTACATACGCGATAGCATCAACGCCCAATCGCATGATTCTGTTCCGCCGGCTCCGGCATTGATGCTGAGGTAGCAGTTTTTATTATCCAATTCCCCAGCTAGCATCTTGCGGATCTCAAGATCGCTCAATTCTTTTTCAATCGCCGACAATTCCCGATATAACTCAGCAATCAGGCTTTCATCCTTTGATTCCAAAGCCTCTGGAAGCAGTTCCTTGATATCTTGAAAGCGCTGCTTCAACTGCTTATAGGGTAAAGTCCAGGCGCGAAGCTGTTTACATTCTGCAATTACTTTTTGGGCTTGCGTATTATCCAGCCAAAAAGCATCTTGTTCCATTAAGGTTTCTAACTCTTTCACGCGGGCTTCTTTAGAAGCCAGGTCAAAGATACCTCGACATATGCAAGATTCTCTCATCTAAGTCTTTAAGGCGCGTTTGCGTCTCATGATCCATGGGGTATCCTATTGTTATCGTTGCGTTATAATGTATCTATATCTCTATTATTAGTTTAAATAAAGCCTCTTTTTTCTGTCTATCATTCATTAGACGTCTTGCATAATTCGTTTCCCTACCCCTACCCCTACCCCTACCCGTTCCCAATTAACGTTGTTGCTTAGTCGCTTAATCAGTATGTTTTTGGGCAAGGGCAAGGGCAGGGAGATGGATTACGCAAGACGTCTATTATCCAAAAAAACTTACTCATTCTGTCGCTTTTTCTTGTGTATAAGAGGTTTGGTCGTGTAATGTTTGATTTTTAAGACCCAACTATTTTCTTCCTTCACACCCTGTATTCGGTAACATCCTATGGAACTATTAAAAATCAATGGAGGAACTCCTCTTAAAGGCACTGTAAAAGCGGCAGGAGCCAAAAACGCGATGACAAAGCTGCTTGTCGCCTCACTTCTCTCAGATAAGCGCTGCACCTTTTATAACGTGCCCAACATCGGCGATGTAGAGGTGACAGTGGCTCTCTGTCAAGAAATCGGCATGCGAGTCAACTGGGACCGCGAGGCGGGCATCATGGAGGTTATAACACCGGATCTGAAGTCCTCCTATGTCCCTCAAAGATTCTGTGGAGCCAATCGCATCCCGATCCTTATGATCGGCGCGCTGCTTGGTCGCACAGATGAGGACATCATCGTGCCGACAGTTGGAGGCTGTCCAATTGGTCAACGCTCTGTAGATTTCCACGTTGAGGCGCTCCAAAAGCTCGGGGCCATCATCGAATACCGCGAGATGAAAAAAGAGGGAGCCTACTTTGCGCATGCTCACAACGGTTTAAAAGGAGCGATGATCTCATTGCCATATCCTTCTATTGGTGCAACGGAAAACACCATTTTAGCGGGTGTCAGAGCGCGTGGCATGACCATTATTAAAAACGCTGCGATAGAGCCTGAAATCGTCGATCTGATTCTTTTTCTCCAAAAACTCGGTGCAAACATCACTCTGGATGTCGACCGCACTATTTACATTCAAGGCACAAATCGCTTTTACGAAGTGGAGCACACTGTTATCTCTGACCGCATCGAAGCGGCTTCATGGGGAATGGCTGCCATTAGTTCGAAAGGTCGTGTCTTTGTTGAGGGGGCTCAACACCTCAACATGATTACATTTCTAAATAAAATTCGCGAAGTGGGTGGTGGATTCGAAATTAAAAGCAATGGGATTGAGTTCTATTACGACGGCCCTCTACAGGGCGGTCTACACTTGGAAACAGACGTCCATCCAGGCTTCATGACAGATTGGCAGCAACCTTTTGTGGTCCTTCTCACACAGGCCTCAGGCTCGTCCGTGGTGCACGAAACTGTTTATGAAAATCGTTTTGGATACACAGAGACCTTGAGCGAGATGGGAGCAGACATCTCCATTTTCAGACAGTGTTTAGGTGGGAAAACGTGTCGTTTTGCCTCCCACAGCTTTTGCCACAGCATCGTCGTCAAAGGCTCCACTCCATTAGTTGGAAAAGAGATCTCCATACCTGATTTAAGGGCAGGTTTTGCTTATGTCATGGCAGCTACATTAGCGACTGACACCACCCTGATTTCTGGTTTACAATTTCTAGACCGAGGCTATGAGAATCTCGTGCAAAAGCTGTGTCAACTAGGCGTAGATGCTACCCGCACACACACACCGAAGAAAGTAGAGCCTGTTTATGCATTACCCAAGATACCTGAAGAGATTTTAGTTGGTGTTTAAAATAGACGTCATATGGTTTTAAAAAAATGAATTTTTTTCAAATTCACCTAATCCCAGAGCCTCAAATCACTGGATACTATGATTTGAGGTTAGTTTTTTTCTCATTTGTCACAGCGGTATTTGCTTCTTATATCGCCTTAAGTATCGCAGCCAGATTGAAAACTACTAGTGGTAGAATGAATTACTGCTCGTGGCTTTTTGGCGGTGCTTTAGTCATGGGACTTGGTATCTGGACCATGCATTTCATTGGCATGGAGGCCTTTACCTCTCATGTGCAGATCCAATATGATCCATCTATCACCCTTCTCTCCTTGTTGATTGCTATAGTGGCCTCTGGTTTTGCCCTGTTTTGGGTCTCTCGTGCGCGGGTCACAACCTCCTCCATTCTAATGGGAGGAGCCTTGATGGGAATTGCGATCGTTTCTATGCATTATGTCGGCATGGCTGCTATGCTGGGTATGCACATCAGTTATTTACCCTCTCTATTTTCTCTTTCGATTGTGATTGCCATTCTTGCCTCACAAGCAGCTCTCTGGCTAATGGTAAAAAATTATAAGAGTGAGACAGCCTTTAGTTTTCGTCTCAACGGTCTAAGTGCCATCGTCATGGGATTTGCCATTTGCGGGATGCATTATGTTGGGATGGCCGCAGCAGTCATGATCTCTTCTAATGACGAGAATCCATTAAGTGAGCAATCGATTCAAGGAGGGCTGCCTCTTTTCTATATAGGCATAGCAACTTCTTTTATCATGTTTATTTTTTTAATTATGTCTTCTAGCAATCAAAAAACTCTTATCTCATTAAAGAAGACCAATGATATGTTAATCGCCAAGGAAACAGAGCTCATTGAAGCGCGACAACGAGCTGAGCAAGCCAATCTTGCTAAAAGTTTTTTTCTAGCCAATATGAGCCATGAAATCCGCACACCTTTAAATGTGATCATTGGAATGATTTCTTTGTTAGAGAGGTCGAATCTCGACGAGAAAACTAAAAAATATGTGAATCGCATGGCGATCTCTAGCAAAATTTTACTCGATTTATTAGTGAATATTTTAGACCTATCAAAAATTGAGGCCGAAAAGTTAACGCTCACGTTAACGAGTTGTGATTTTATAGATCTGACTAAAGAAATTATAGATGTGATGACTCCGCGCATTGGAGAAAAAAAATTAAAGCTGATCATCGACTACGACGTCACTCATTCTTTAAAAATTATTTCTGACCCCATTCGAATCCAGCAAGTCATGACCAATTTGATCGATAATGCCATTAAATTTACAGACAAGGGATTCATTAAGATTCGCATTACCTCCAAAAAAGTTAATCACGTGCATTTGCTGATTCGATTTGAAGTAGAAGATAGCGGAATTGGCATTCATGAAGAACATTTTAGCCGCACTTTTCAAAAATTTTCGCAAGTCGATGACACATCTACTCGAAAGTTTGGGGGCAGCGGACTCGGGCTTGTCATCAGCAAAGAGCTGACAGAATTGCTTGGAGGGAAGATTGGCTTTACTAGCCAACTGGGAGTAGGATCTACCTTTTGGTTTGAAATCCCCTTTTTAATTAATAAAGTAGAAGACTAAGAAGATACATTATGTTTAATAAAACCATCCTTGTAGCAGAAGACAATACCGACAATCAAGAGCTTATGAAAGCTATGCTTGAACTCCTGGGATATGAAATCGATCTAGCTAATGATGGAGTTGAAGCGTTCGAAAAATGGAAAAAAAACAGATATGATTTACTGATATTAGATATTCAAATGCCCAACATGAATGGTTATCAAGTCGCGATAGAGATCAGAAAATTAGAAGCGGGTATAAGACACCTGCCTATTTTGGCTCTGACAGCAGGAGCTTTATCTGGCGAACGGAATAAATGTTTGGAAGCGGGGATGGATGACTATTTAACCAAACCTATGACTATCGACATATTAGAGAAAAAAATCGCTGACTTGTTGAATAAAGAGCTGTGATGGTTCAGGTGTCTCTAAAAGCCTTCTAAAAAATTAAACGTTTAAGTTGCAATAAATAAGCCGAAGACTTCGAATGCTTCGCATTCGAAGTCTTCGGACTATTAGGACTGTTGCAATTTAATCGCTAAAAGTCCAACCCAGCTGAGAAGGTCACACCATCGGTTGTGAAGTCGGCGTTTTGAGAAAATATGCTAAATGCTGGTAGGTTGAAATTAAACCATTGAGCATGCTCCCAGCCTAATTTTAGATGCAAATCAGTCTCATAATTTCCAAAGCATAGGTGATGATCCCAACAGACGCCAGCGCCTAAATCCACAACGACCTGACAGGTATGCGGTGTTGAAAGCGTTACATCTGAAGTAATGGGTGCCGTTGTGGTGATACTTAAAATAGTCGTTTTTTCTTTACAACGGCCAAAAAGAAAGCTTGTTTTAACATCACCATAAAGACTAAAGCCGTTTATAACGTGCCAAGCACCTCCAAGTCCAAATTCAGGACCGATACCTTTAAAATGAATATGAGATGAGAGCTCAGTAATATCCGTAGTCACATCAGTCAAAATGGTTTCCAGTGCTAAAGTGGTATTCAGTTTTTGATCAACCGATGCAGCCCGCAAACCAGCTAAATAGTGATAGGTGAAACAGGAATTTGAACAATAGTTTGGACTCGTTAAAACGACATCCAACAAGTTATAATCTAATTTCCACTTACCAGAAGTGCTGAGTGGGGGGACATCAGAAGGGCCACTTCCATGACATTGAGCATGGCCATTATAATGTGTCCATGCTGCCGATACATCCCACTTAGAGCATAGCTGATAACCTAAACCAACGCGGAATCCTGGGCGCCAATCAGAATTCAGAGATTTTGTGGAGGTCGTAGTAACACTACTGCCATCACCATCTACAGTACTCACACCAGTCCCCATAAACACATCCAAACCTTGTTGTCTCGCTGTCCAATAGAGTAGGTCGCCAGAGGCATGAAAGCGTCCTTGGGACCATAAACTTGTGCAATCCCACTCATTACAGAATGAGGGTTCCTCACATCCATATGAACCCAGTTGATAGTCATCGCTATAAACAGCACTTAAAATGGATAGGGAGGCAACCAGTGCGCTAAGGTATATTTTGTTAAAACAATTTTTCAAATTCATAAGAGCTCCTGTTTATTGGTGAGTGGTAATTATTTTTATGAGGTATACTCTAAATCAAAAATTTAATACAAGAAATAATGAGTAGACAAACGCATTCATCTCATTTTTCTAGATATTTAATAGGACTGTCCATATGATTACATGATTTAATATTAACATGTTAAGGAGGTAATAATGTCATATAGTTCTTGTTCATTCCCAACTGCCGGAGTGCAGAAAGTTGGAGTCCCAACGCCCCTAAGCAGTGCTACGGCTACTGCTACTCCAAAAATAGTATCTCTTCAAGAACGCGCTAACCAGTGTGTGGAGCGCTTTATAAATGAAGAGCATCCTTCCACTAAAACAACAATAGGTATATGGAGTCATTCAATTGCATTGCATTTGTTTGTGAGCAAACCGCAAGTAAGAAAAGATATCCATAAAACAGATGAGACGGGAAAAACTCTTATATTAAGTGTTTTAGACTATTATTTAGAAAATGGTCTGAGACGGTGTCCTTCGAAAGAAAGTCGCGTCCTTGAAATCCAGATGCAAGACGTGGTAAAAACCCTCCTGGAAAACGGCGCAGATCCTACAGGTCAGTTCCTTCGGGGTAAGGAGATACTAAAAGGTTCGGAGATTATTGCTTGGTTGCCCGCAGGAAATCG
>Ga0207102_1025_pt1 | contig 27938 bp, 30 predicted proteins | sample Alteio_BWMinHeat_80_FD_153573 | JGI IMG/M metagenome (GOLD analysis project Ga0207102, IMG submission 153573) | Enriched cells from forest soil in Barre Woods Harvard Forest LTER site, Petersham, Massachusetts, United States -... | ecosystem: Environmental > Terrestrial > Soil > Temperate forest >... | reverse complement strand
GGGAGGCCCATAACCATTTCAAGCTGGGATGGCATTCTTTACTTATTGGGGGGGCCGACCCCATTTCGAGAGTGAGGAAAAATGAAACCTTTCAGCGAATATTCACTTTTAATCGTAGACGACGAAGAGGATCTTCGCGAAGCCATCTCTTTTGACTTCCGCCGCAAGGGCTTCAAAGTTTTTACAGCCGCCAGCGGAAACGAGGGATTCGAAATTGTGAAAAACAATAAAATCGATCTCGTTCTTTCCGACGTGCGTATGGCGGATGGAAGCGGCATTGATTTGCTCGACCGAGTGAAGGCACTAGATGCCGTTCTGCCGGTAGTAATGCTTATCACCGGATATTCCGACATGGCGAATGAAGAGGCCTATGATCGTGGAGCCGACGCCGTGTTTGCGAAGCCTTTCGAGCGGAAGGTGATTTTCGATGCGGTGGTGCGCGCGCTTAAGCCCGCCGAAGAGCGATTTTCCCGTGACGACCTTCGCCTTGCACTGGGGTTGCCGGTAGGTATCAGGTGCCCATTTCAAAACACCTCCGTTCGTTCACGCATTTTAAACGTGGGACGAGGAGGGATGCTCGTGGCTCTCGAAAACGACATTCCGATCAATCAAGAAGTGATTGAGTTCCGGATGGGGCTTCCTCAGGAGCCATCGGTAATCGTGGCGGGCCAAGGGATTGTTCGCTGGCAGAGGCGAGAATCGGAAAGCGGAGAATCTCCCCCGGGATGCGGAATTGAATTCTCCTGCTTTGAGCCGGGATCGATGAAGAAGCTGCTGGAGTTGATCCAGAGTCTAAGAACTAAACCGTTCATTCCGAGAGTCTGAGTTCACCGCACTAGACCGTCAAAATCAGCCGTAGTAGTGTGCCTGGCATGGAGCTTCGCCCGGAAGACCTCATAAAAATCGCCAATATGAAAATGCCTTTCGGGCGTTATAGCGGCCGCGCGCTCATTGATTTGCCGGAGCCCTATGTGGTGTGGTTTCACGGCCAGGGTTTTCCGGAAGGCGAGCTCGGCCGTTTGCTGGCGCAAGTATACGAGATCAAAGTGAATGGTTTAGAGAGTTTGTTCGATCCCCTGAGAGGGAAGAATCTTTAGCCCACTACCCATTCGTAGCGGGTGTTTTCCTTTTTGAAGCAATCCGCACAGATCCAGGTGTCTTCCGCCGGCACGTAATAGCCCTCGGGAAGCGTGTCTTTGGTACCGGGTTCCATGAAGGTGGCCCAGCAGAACTCGCAGTGATCGTGGTCCCACCCCGGGCGCGGCATCTTATAGGCGCGCCACTCGAGGCGGGCTCCTTTGAGGCCGGCATCTATCTCGTCGGGCGGCACTTAGAATTTGTCCCAATCTTTTTCCGGAATCTCCACCAGCTTTTTATAGCGCGAGCCGAGCTTGGCTTTCCCCACGGCGAGGCGATCGTTTTCAAGGGGAAGCGAGATCACGTCTTTGTCCCAGGTGAATTTCACCTGAATGTTGGAATAGAGCTGGTCTCCCAGTGCGTCGGGTTTTAGTCCCGGGTTGTCGGCACGCCACCAGTATTGGAATTCGTGGGGGGAATCGCCCTTGGGGCCCGTGAACTTCGCGGAGTTGGTTTTATAGGTCAGCTCGATGGAATCCGGATCGCTGGAAGGATCGTCGTTCACGTAGAATACGGCGATTTTCTGGAGTACTTTTTCGGGACTCGCGTAAGTAATCACGCCCGCGAAGTCGAGCTTCTTACCGGGATCTTTCATTTCGCCGCGGTCGCGGCAGGGCCAGTAGGCGTCGTGGTAGGCGAGGAAGCGGAAGGCTTCGGGGCGGAACGCTCCCCCCCGGAGCACCACCGGCGCATGATCATCGTGACGAGCGAAAGAGTAAGCGGCGAGGTATTTTCCGGTATCCAGGTTATAAAGGCGGAAAGACGTTTCGCAATCGCCGCCCGCGGCGGTGCGCGCCACGAAATATTGGCCCACGGAGCGGAACTCTGAAATTTTTTCCTCGAGCGACCACAGCTTCTTATCGCTCGGGGCGTCGAACGCCGTAACGGTAGTATCGGGATCAGACCCTTCTACGTTGGTAAATCCACTGAGTACCGTTTTAATTTCGTAGAGCCGCAGCTGCGTGGCCGTGGTGAATTTCGCGCCCGGCCCAGGAGTGTCTACAGAGAATTGATCGAAGCGGTATTCGGTGTTTTTCACCAGCAGCTCGCCGGAGCCGGGTTTGCCGGCCTCCGGATTGAATTGCGCCTCGGATTTTCCCGAGTGCATGGGGCCGGCGAGAGTTGATGAACCGTACAACAAAGCAACGAACACGAATAATGGCTTCATGGATTACCATTATTTGGTTCTTTTCAGGAGAGTCAAGCGGGGCTTCCCGAAAGTGGGTCACCCGCCCAGATTCTTAGTGATACTTTACCCAGCTCGAAGGTTTGCGCTTCTCTTCCGGGGCGCCCGTTTTTTTCGAGGCGGGCGGCGTTGCCATGGCTTCTTCGTTCTCGGGGGCCACGGCGTCTTGATCTTGGTCTTCGTCTTCCTCGATCGAAGCGGAGCGCGACTCTTCGAGGTTTTTCTCGGTAATCTTGGCCATGTCGGCAAACTTCTCGCCGGTCGGGCCGGAAACACCGTAGCCAGGAGGGCACTCAGGGCCGGTATAGTTGAGGCTCTGGTGCTTACCGGTCTTTTGCATGGAGAAGCGGGCGCCCCAGTTGTCGTCGATGTGTCCATTAGTGGATCCGCCGCCGGTTCCCTCCATGATCACGCCGCCCTTATTTTTAAGGAGAGGCATGATCTGGTTGAGGGCCGCGCACATTTCGTGGCCGAGCTGGCGCCGGCTGTGGATCTCGACGTCGAGGGCCACTCCGTAAATATGGGCCGACACGAACTTACCCGACGAGGGGCCGGCGCGCACACCGGTACGGCGAATTCGTTCCTGCTCCGCGGCCGAACGATAGCCCATGGTGAGATACATGCGGGGATCGTTTTCCGGAAAATAGGGTCTCATCTTGAGCGCCACCACCTGGGCCGCTACGAGAATTTCTGGTGATTCATGCACGCGCGACATATTCGCGCCGGGAAGCACACAGAGGTCTTTTGTGCTGTACTGCTCTACGCATCGGGGCGCCGCAAAGACGGCCGGTGCGATCAAGAGGTTGAGGATGACGACAAGGCTGATTCGAACTGAATTCATATACCCGTTAGCTCCCGCAAATTGAAGTTCCTATCCTTATCGGCGGCGCTCGGCGAATTTTGAGCCGTTAGCGTGTGGCGCGGATCAACGTGTGGGAATTTCGGTGATGGAGCGGAGCGAAATCTTCATTTCCGGCACGGAAGGAAAGCAGAGTTCGAGGTTATACGAAGTGCCGGGGCGCATTTTTCCGAGCGCGCTCTCGGCCGCCTCACTGAGCTCCACCGGATTGGGGGCGAGTAGGGCGGTAAGGTCGTCACGGGCGAGGGGCTCCTGAGGGGTTAGGGACGTGATGAAGCACGAACCCTTTGCCACCGGAATTACGCTTAACACTTTTTCCACTTCGCGAGTTTCCTGAACGGGAAACACGTCGGTCGTGCCGCGCGAATGAACCACCGTGCGGCCGCGGGTGCGTAGCTCGTAGGAATAGCCCCACACGTATTCGGGGAAAACGAGTTCTTCCATCTCTTCCCCCTTCTTCAAGAGGAACACGGGTTCGAGATCGGAGAAGCCGTCACCGTGACTGATCACGGCGAAATGGCGAATGGGAGCGAGCTCGAGATCACTCGTGAACCAGGCATGGTAGTCGCCCGGCACGCCGAGCGTGGAGCAACCGGTTAGGGCCAAGAGCAAAAGGGCGCTAGTTTGCCGGACTCCAGCGGGGCGCTTCACAGTTTCCGAAGCCACTCGTTACCTCCCGGTGCACCGTATTATCTACGTTGGTGATGTAGACATTGCGCTTTCCGCTTCGGTTAGACGAATAGGCGATGAAGTAACCATCGGGCGCGAAGTCGGGGTCTTCGTTGTCGCCCATGTTTTTCGTGAGGCGTTCGATGTTGGAGCCGTCGGTGTTCATGATGAAGAGGTCGAATTTACCGGCATCCGATCCGGCGAAGGCAATTTTGTCTCCGGCCGGCGACCACGAAGGCGTGGCATTAAAATCGCCCGCGAAGGTGAGACGCTGCGGATTGGCGCCGCCGGAATCCATTTTGTAGATCATCGACTTTCCGGGGCTGTCGGAAACGTAGGTGATCTGCTTTCCGTCGGGGCTCCAGGCTGGGTCTACCTTTAGGCCGTAGCCGTTTGTGAGGCGTTGCACGGTTTTTTCCTCTGGATCCATCGAATAGATTTCTGCATTCCCGGAAAAGCTGAGGGTGAGGGCGAGCTGTTTCCCGTTAGGCGAGAATACGGCGCCCGAGTTTATTCCCTGGCGGTCGCTGAGCATGGTGAACTTGCGGGTAGAAAAATCGTAGAGGAAGAGGTTCCGATTGCGCACGTTCTTGTCGTTTTTGGTTACGGCGCTGAATACGAGTTTCTTGCCGTCGGGGCTCCAGGCAGGAGCGGTGGCTTGGGGAAAGCGCGTGGTGATCCGGATGGGGTTGAAGCCGTCGTAGTCGGAAACGTAAATCTGTTTAGTGCCGGAATGGTCGCTCACGAAGGCCAGCTTCGAAGTGAAGGGGCCTTTCTTTCCGGTGAGAGCAAAAAGGACATCGTTGGAAACCGAATGCGCCATCATGCGAAGGCTTTCGTCAGTGGCGCGGTAACGTTTGGCCAGCAGCTGTTTGCCGCCCACCACGGCGTACGCAAAAACTTCGAGGGCGAGGGTTTTCCCGTCCATGCTTCCTTTCGCCTTGATTAGAAGTTCGGCGCCGATGGCGCTCCAGTCGGTCATCTTGAAAGTGTTCGGGGCGATTCCGGCGTCTTTTGTCTTTTCGAGAAAGGCGGCCGGCGCGAGGAAATCGAAGAGGCCCGAGAAGTCGAGATCTGTCATCGTAGTTTCGCGTAGCACTTTGAGCTTGGCTTCGGTACCGGCGCCGGCTTGAATTTCGGGGAAGGCGGCGAGCGTCTTTTTCACCCGGGCTTGTCCTACCTCAACCGAAACGAGCGGCGTATCGGCTTGGGAAAGGGCGGGGGCGAGCAATGCAGCAACAATTGCGGCGAAAATCGTTTTCATCGTCTAAATTTACCCGCCTCCAGCCCGATTCTCAATTCACGTGGCAATGAATAAAACCTGCCCACTCCGCTTTTTGACGGCCACAGGTAAAGATGGTTCACTGGCGGTATGACTAAGCTTCTCCTCGCCTTGATTTCTGTCACCGTATTCGCGGCCGGCCCGAAAACACCGGTAGCCAAGCCCAGGGTAGACACGGCTACCTTTGCCGCGGGCTGCTTCTGGGGCACCGAAGAGTTTTTTCGTAAAATACCGGGCGTGATGGAAACACGGGTGGGATTTACCGGCGGCACCACGCCTCATCCGAAGTATGAGGAAACGAACGACGGCCACACCGGCCACGCCGAAAGCGTGGAAATTAAATTTGATCCCGCAAAGGTTACTTACGATCACTTGCTCGATCAGTTTTTCAAAATGCACGATCCCACCACGAAGAATCGGCAAGGAAACGACGAGGGCACTCAGTACCGATCAGCGATTTTCGCGCATGGCGCGGAGCAGATGAAAGAGGCGAAGGCCTTCAAGGAGAAAGTGGAAAAGTCGGGAGCGTGGAAAGCGCCGATTACGACCGAAATTACCGAGGCGGCTACGTTCTGGCCCGCCGAGGCATATCACCAGAAATACCTGGTGAAGAATCCGGGGGGCTACGATAACCACTACCTCCGGAAAATTTCGTTCGATAAGTAGCTTTTTTAAAATATAAAATTACGAGAAGCCGTTGGCGTGTAATGTATTTTCGATATATGTCGAAACGGAGAGGTGACCTCCTTTCGTTCAATATGGAAACGCTCGGCCCTAATTGGGCTCACGTTGGCAACCGGTTGCACTTCTCCCAAACATTATCCGGCGGGATCATCGGCCGATCCGAGTTACCATAAGCCGGGATTCGCGCCCGGGGCTCATACGGCGCTTCCTAAGGTGCAGAATCTCGGTGGGCGAATCCTTACTAATCCCGCCTTACGGTTGCTTACGTTTCCTGGAGAATCTTTTTCCTCTGACCTGGCAACTTTCGTGACCAGATATGCCGCGAGCTCTGCATGGACTTCCCTGGCTAGTGAATATGCCGTCGGCACGGCCACGGTTCCCGCCGCTGCCGTTTTCCCCTCGGCCGCTCCCGCCACGATGACCGATGCGAACCTCCAAACGTTGTTGAGCACTGAACTGAACGACGTTTCCGCTCCTTTCGGAGCCCCCGACGACCATACGCTTTACCTGATTGAACTTCCGACCAGCTCCACATTGACCAACGGCACTTACGTTACCTGCGCAAATGGCGCCGATGACTATTACAAAACCTATACCGACGGAGTGAGCGGTAAAAAAATCACGTATGCCGTAATCTCCCACTGCGCTTCCGACACGATCGATATTTCGACCCGGTTAATGTCGAAATCAATCGTAGATGCCGTGACCGACCCCGACGTAGGCCAGTCCTATTTTGGCACAGATTCCGATTCATTAGTTTGGTATCTCCTCCACGGCGGGAGACTGGTTTCTATTTGCGACGTGGCGCCGTTTGGCACGCACGTGAATACCATTACGCCTTCCGATATCGGATTCGTGATCCTCCGAGCTTGGTCAAATGCAGCCGCCGCTAGCGGGCAGGATCCTTGCCAGCCCTCGCCCACGCAATTTTATTTCAATTCGGCACCAGTGCTCCCCGATACCGTTTCTTTTTTGGATGCAGATTTTAACAAAACCTTCACGACCAAGGGAATCAAGATCCCCCTCAACTCCACTCGTACGCTGACTTTGCAGCTCTTCAGCACCGGTGACATCGCCCCGTGGAACTTGAGCCTCATTCAATATTCTAATGATCAAGCTTTTACGACCGTGACCTATAGCTTCGATCGAACCTCGGGTTCCAACGGCACGGTGGTGCATCTTAGTCTAACCCCTACCGTGACCGATCCGGAGTTCGGGGCCGAGTTCATGGAAATTCAGTCCAACTACAACGGGCACATTACCTTTTGGCCCTTCGTCATCACGAACTAACGAAACGTGAAAAAGAGCTGCGTGTAACTGCGGGCCACGTCCGCGCCGGCGATGACTTCTACCAGTTTGCCGAATTGGTAGGAAACCCCGGCCGTGCCGTGGATGCGGCCATTCACTTTTTCCCAGCGGGAATTTTCAAAGTAGCTGCCGAAGTGAATTCCCAATTTTTCATTGAACGAGTGGCGTGCTCCCGCGTGGGGTTCGAACACTACGGAGCGTCCTTTTTCGACCAAGGCACTGGCTGGAGGAGAGGCCGAAAAATTCGAGTAGGTAAATAGGTAGCCTTGCGGGGTATTGCCGATGAGATCGTTCTCGGCGTAGAGGGTCCAGCTGGGCGAGGCTTCGTAAGCGGCACCCAATGCCCAGATCCACGGCGCGTGCTGCGAAAAAGTTTCCTTGTAAGAAACGAAGCCCGTGCTGGTGCTGGTGAAAGCGATATAGTCAGCGAGGGTTACTCCGCTGCGAAACCAGGTTCCGAGGCGAATTTTTTCGGAAATGGGCATTAGCCCACCCACGGTAAACCGAAGCTCGGTGGAAGACGGTTGATTCTGAACCGCCTCGGAAGGATCAATCAGGTCGAGTCTTTGGTCTTGCCGATTGAGCGAAAACGTAATGCCCACCGATCCACCATTGTCGAAGTGATAGGCCACCGGAAGCCTGATCTGCGCGCTGTAGGCATTTCCGTAGAGGGTGGTGTTGATCGTCTTACCGTTATCTTCCACCAGGGTGGTGGGCGAATTTACTGAGCTTCGCCGCCAGATGAATGCAAGCCCGGCTCCCCAGCGCCCGGTGGAGTAGCCGATTCCGCCCACGGCCGAAGAATCCACCGCGCCGGAGGTGCCGTTCACCCCTTGCTCCGCGATATCGCGGCTGGCGTAGTCGCCATCGAAGTCCCAATCGGGTTCCCCCGTGGCCAATGCGGCCGGGTTCTGGAAAAGCCCGGAGACCAGGTCGTTGTCGGCGGCGCATGCTCCGCCGATGGCGGTGCAGAAGGCACCTTTGAAGTAATCGGAACGATAAGTGTCGTAGTCGCGTGCCAACGCGGGTGCGGCCTGTAGGAGGGAAAATAGAAAAAGGGCGAAACCAGGCATTACATCAGTGTAACCATGCTTCGCCCGCTAGTCTAAGCGTTAAAATACGTCAGAACGCTAGCGCATCGATGCTTTAAAGCCGGGCTCGTCGATGGTGCCGAACGTGAATCCATCGTGCTGCAGGCGCTGAATCAGCGTTTCCAGCTGGTGGATCGTGTTTGGGTGAATCTCGTGCATCAGCAGGATTCCGCCTTTGCGATAGTGAAGGCGCTCCACCACGTGATTCAGAAAGTTATTTTTGTTCTGCGGCTGCACTTCGCAGATCTGCGCGTCTTGATCGGTAACGGTGCCCGTCTTGTCGAAAGCCCAGTCGCAGGAATCCACGTGCCAGCCCACGATTTTGTAACCGAGCGAGTGGAGATATTTTTCCGACTCGCAGGAAGCATCACCGTAGGGGTAGCGGAAAAATTTCGGGTGCTCGTATTTCCCGATCAGTGCCTGGTTTTCGATGATCTCTTTGTTTTGGTCGACCGTGGGGATTTGGTTGAAGTGCGGGTGAGTCCAGGAGTGATTGGCCACGAAGAGATGCCCGGCGGCCGCAACGCGCTTCACGAGATCAGGGTGAGCGGCGGCAGGCTGGCCGATCATGAAGAAAGTGGCGCGAATTTTATACTTGGCCAGTACCTGGAGAATATAGGGCGTGCCGTCTTCGTTCGGGCCGTCGTCGAAGGTGAGGGCAACGCGCATTTTCGGCGGAGGATTCGAGATATCGGATACGTATTTGCACTCGAGATTCACCGGCGGTTGCGTAGGAGCGCGGGGGGAGACGGGAACAGTTTTGGTGGGGCCGTTCGCGGGATTGGGTTCGAAGAGGGCGTCTTCGGTGAGGGGCTTTTTCTGGCCGGCGTAGAAGAGTCGATTGGCTTCGCGGTCTTTGCGTTCTTGGAGGCGGGCGGCGCGCACTTCGGCGGCATCTTCATCGGGGTTTTCACCTACAACCAGCGGAGCGAGGCCGTTCGGGGTGGCAAAGGCGTGGGGGATCCCCGGTAAGAGGGCAAGGGCCAGGAGAGTGCCCAGAGACAAGCTGAGCGAACGAACGGAAAACTTCATGGCGGGCTCCGATGGAATCCCGCTTACCCCACGTAAGTGAAACCCCTCTGCCGGGTTTATAGCGGTCGCCCCCAACCGTGTCAATCAAGTGTGTTGAGTCCGATATTTCGCGATAAATAACCGGTGCTTTTCCGTCCCCTCTTTGGAAGAGCCCCTCGTACATTGAGCTCGGGCTCGTGCCCTCGCCCCTTTGGGCGTTTGCTTCGCAAACGTGCGAATCGGCAATCCTGCCGATTCGTCGTCGCGCCTCGATGGGACGAAAAATCCCTCGGCTATTTATCGCGAAATATCGGACTCAACACACTGGCAAAAAAAAGCCTCGCACCCGGGTGGGGGGCGAGGCTTTTAAACTGCGGGAGACCTTAGTTGGTCGGGGCGGGAGCCGGAGCCGGCACGGGAGCCGGGGCAGGTGCCGGAGCGGGCGGCTGGCCGCCTTGCTGGCCTTTGCGGCGGTCGCGGCGCTCATCACGGCGGAGCTGGCGGTTCACGCCGTTCTCTTCGCGGTTCAGGTCGCGTTGTTCGCCCTTGGTGATGTGGCCCCCGTTGGCGGCGGCATCAGCCTTCTCTTGGTTGTGAATGGCGGTTTCTTCGCCTTCGAGCTTCTGCGCCTGTTGGTCCGTGATTTTGCCGTTCTTTTCGGCGTTCTCGGTTTTATTGCGCAGGTTACGGTCGCGCTTGTTCACTTCCGCACGGCGGGGGTGCTTCTTTTTCCATTGAGCGTCGTCAGCGTGGGCGGCCGGGGAGGCGGCCACGAGGCAAAGGGCGGCGAACAGGGCAGACAGGGTGAATCTAGAGAGTTTCATAAACGTTCCTTTCGTTAAGTTCGAGCTTCCTATTTTAATGAAAAGCAAGCGAAGTGCCAGCCGCGGGGAGCCTAAAAAGGCATGGAATTCATGGAATTCTTAAGGGAAACAGGTTCGGGCCCTGATGCGAATTGCGACACCTACCTGTGCACGGATACGGCCCTCGGAATGAGCTCATTTTTGTTGAGGGAGTCGGCGCCCACTTTCATAATCTCCGGATGAACACTTATTTGATGCCCCTGGCTCTTCTGGTTTTCTCACTTCCCGTCCTGGCCGCCCCTGGAACGGCTTCCTATAAGGCTTCGAGCTCCACCAGCGCCGGCCAGGGCAACTTCTCCGAGGGGCTTTCCCTGAGCGGGGATCACCCCACGAGCGACGCCGACGACTCCGGGGCCGTAGACTGGAACGCGGGCTATACCTATTCGAAAGCCCCCGTGGGCAATGACTTCAACAAGACCAGCGATATCAATCTGAACGTGGGTTTCAAAAAGGACTGGGACTTCGGTGGTGGTTTCGATTACTCGTCCACCCCGGCCGAAAGCCTTTCCAGCGTGGGACCAGAGGGCTGGGTAGGCTACGAGTTTTTGCTCGGAGGCGGCGCTAAAGACAGTTTCCGTCCCAGCATCGAACCGAAGTTCACCTACCACGGCCAGACCTATACGCAGACCTTCAGCGGCACCACCACCCGGGTGGGCGTCCGTCGCACGGTAACCCGCCCCACGACGGGCAGTCAGGCGATCCGGCAAAACGAATATACCCTCGGGATCGACCTAAGCCCCGTCGAGCTGTTCAGCGTGCACGTGGCGGGGTCTTCGTACAAATACAATAAGGACGTGAGCTCCTTCATCGCCTTGCTAGACAGCCCCCGCGCCGTGAGCCGGGGAGCCTCCACCTTTTCCACCACTCTCGGTGGCTTCCCCAAGAGCAGCGCCGAGCTCGGACTGTCTCTCTTCCCGTGGGAGACATGGACTTTCACGCTAGATTTCACGCGCACGAAAGTGCAAGCCGACGGCTCGACGAGTACTTCGTCCAAAATTGAAGTGGAGAAGGAGCTCTCGAAGGCCGTGAAATTGGGACTGGGTTTTGATCACGAGAAGTCGGAGACGCAAGGGGAAGAGAATCTTACGATTCTGGATCTTGCGTATAGCTTCTAGCCCCATTCAGATATCGGATATCCGATATCTCGATATCTGATATCCGAACTAGTTCTTAAGCGCCTTGTCGATCAGAACCTTCAATTCAGCGTAAGGGTACGCCCCGCGCATCACCTCGGTATTCACGAAAAGCGTGGGAGTGCTGTTCACTCCGGCCGATGATCCCCGGGCGAATTCAGTGTCGACGGCGTCGGCGGAAGCTTTGCTGGTCAGGCACTCGCTGAAGGCGACAAGGTCGCGCACACCCACGGCCTTGGCCGTCTCCTGGTAAAAATCAGCACCGAGCCGGTCTTGATGCGCGAAGGCTTGCTTCAAGAAAGGAGCGAACTCGCCCTGCTCTCCGGCGCAGTTGGCGGCGATAGCGGCGGGCTTGGCGTTCGCGTGGAAGGAGAGCGGAAAGTGGGAGAACTGCACGCCGATGCGATTGCCGTAGTCGGCTTCCAGCTGGTCGAGGTAGCCGATCACCTTTTTGGTAAAGGGGCACTGGATGTCGCCGTAGATAACCACCTGAACGGAGGCGCTTTGGGAGCCTTCGATCAAGGAAGCGGCCTCGGCGGCAGGAATGGCGAAAGGGAGTAGGGTGAAAAGGGTGGTAAAGAAAAGGATCGTTTTCATGGGGGCCTCCGTTGTGGTGATTCCACGATAATCGGCCCGGCCTCAACTCGCATCTCCGAACTGAAGGGACGAGCCCTTCCGCACGGATTGGCCGCACAGCCTGTGCGATGGCGCGGGGCAGAAAATGGCGGGGACGGCCTATGGTATACCCTGGGCTATGGCGAGGAAGATCATCCACGTCGATATGGACTGCTTCTACGCCGCCGTAGAGGTGAAGTATCGCCCCGAACTCAAGGGAAAGCCCTTGGGGGTGGGAGGGCCGGCGGAGTCGAGATCCGTGCTTTGCACGGCCAGCTATGAGGCTCGCAAATTCGGCGTTCGCTCCGCGATGCCCTCGGCCACGGCGAAGCGGCTTTGCCCGCAGCTGATTCTCGTGCCCCCCAACTTCGATCTTTATAAGAAAGAAAGTTACGCCGTTCACTCCATTTTTGAGCGTTTCACCAAACGCATCGAACCGCTTTCTCTTGACGAAGCTTATCTCGACGTAACGGATTCCGAGCACTGCCGCGGAAGCGCTACGCTGATCGCTCGCGAGATCCGCGCGCAGATTCAAAACGAACTCAATCTCACCGCTTCGGCCGGAATCGCGCCAAATAAGTTTCTCGCGAAAGTGGCCAGCGACTGGAACAAGCCCAATGGGCAATTTGTGATTCGCCCGCGAGACGTGAGCAAATTTGTAATTACGCTTCCAGTGGAAAAAATTCATGGCGTAGGCAAAGTAACGGCCAAGAAAATGCACGATCTGGGACTAAGAACCTGCGCTGATATCCAGGCGAAGCCGCTCGAATGGCTAAAAGAGCGGTTTGGCTCCAGCGCCGATTACTACTTCCGCGTTTCCCGCGGCGAAGACGAACGCCCGGTGGAAATGGGCGGCGAGCGAAAATCTCTTACGGTGGAAGAAACGTTCGACCGCGATCTCGAATCCATCGACGACTGCCTAGCCGCGCTTCCGCACCTCTATGGCGACTGGGAGCGCCGGATGAGCCGGGGGGAATACCGCGACCGGATCCGGGGCTACGTGGTGAAAGTGAAATTCCACGACTTCAAAGGCACCACGCACGAGACCAGCTCCCGCCACTGGCCCACGGAGGCAGACTTCGAAAAACTTTTGCGTAATGCCTGGGAGCGGAGAAAAAAGCCCGTTCGTTTGCTCGGCATTGGGGTGAGGCTAGAGAGCGAAGACGCGGGCGGAGAGCCTGAACCCGAAGAAGAAAAGCGGCCTTGGCAGCTCAGCTTCCGCTTGTAGGAGTTTTCAGCGCGGCGAGCGAAGCCGATACCATGCCGACAATCTCGTCTAGATGGCAGGGAATTCGCTGGTACGCGAAATATTTTTGCGGAGGATTAGCGGGTTCAGTAGCGGAATGCATGAAGACAATGGGCGTGCCTTCGCCGTGAAGGTGCGTATCGGCAAGGTCTTGCCAGGCAAGGGGCATCGCGGCGGCGGGCGCCAACAAAATGAGATGGGGCCGGATGCCTCTCGGCAGATGGCGAAGCGCTTTGGGCGTGGAAAGCGCGTAGGTGGTATGCCCTTCGTCGGCCAGGAGCTCGCTGAGCAAAAGTGAGAATCCCGGGACCGAGGTGATCACCGCAACAATAAATTTTGTTTTCATCCGATTGCCCAGTGGGAAATATGCCGCCGCGGCAAGGTTCGCTCGGGGCGCTATGGTGCGTAAAGGAAAAATGGTTCGCCGGGGGAATTTTTCTCCAGCTTTCGCGGCGCATACGTAGGCGCGACACCGTAAAATGGCGAAAGTTGATCTGCCTATTTCTGGTACGCAGCTTGAATTAATCTAGGCATGACGAAACTCTACTTAAAAGAGGTTGGCCTAAATCTGAAGCAAGCCCGGAAAAAAATCGGGATGCGCCAAATTGAAGTGGAAGAGAAAACGGGCGTGTCTTATCGCCACTATCAAAATATCGAGGCGGGGCGAGTGAACGTTACGCTCGAAACGCTATGCCGCTTGGCTTGTGCCTTCGGCACATCGGTGGCGGAGCTCACGAAAGGGCGATGCTGAGTAGTGTGGTGAGTCTGATATTTCGCCATAAATAGACGGTGCTTTTCCGCCCCATCTTTGTTGCTCCTCCTCAGCGTGCTTCAGCACGCGATCGTCGTCGCGCCGCGATGGGACGAAAAATCCCTCGCCTATTTATGGCGAAATATCAGACTCACCACACTAGGTGAGAGGCAGAGACACGAAGAACTTCGATCCCTTTCCAAGTTCGCTTTCCACCCATACGGAGCCATGGTGGAGGTCCAGAATCTGCTTCACGATGTAAAGGCCCAGCCCGAGGCCGCTCACTTCGCTCGGGCCCACGGCGCGTTCGAACTGGCGGAAGATTCTCTCCTGGTCGGCGGGCGCGATGCCGATCCCGTGGTCAGCCACTTCGAGAATCGCGTTGGCACCCACTATCCGCACGCTGGCGTGCACGGGGCGTCCTGCACCGTATTTCATCGCGTTCGTGAGCAAGTTGGTTATTACCTGTTCGATCCGGAAGCGGTCCCAGAGGCCCACCGCGTGTTCGTCTCCCGATACGGTAAGTTCGCAGCCCGCTTTGCCGAACTGGTCCACTTGGCGGTCGGCGGCTTCACGCAGAAGATGGGTCAGGTTGACTGGTTCAAAGTTCACGGTGAGTTTTCCGCTGGCGATGCGGGAGATGTCGAGCATGTCGTCGATCAGGCGGTTGAGGCGATCGAGCTGGCGGGCGTCTGACTCCACCATACGGATCAGATTGAAGGGAGAAAAGGATTCGAATCGGCCCCGGTCAAGCTGGCGGCGGCGCAGCTGAGTTTGGATCGTGAGAGAAGTAAGCGGCGTTTTCAGCTCGTGCGAGGCGATGGAAAGAAAAGCGTCTCGCGAAGCCACGGCTTTCTGTGCCGCGAGGTAGAGAAGAGCATTGTCGATGGCGCTGCCGGCGCGGCGCCCGAGCTCTTCCGCCATCCGCAGTTCTTCCGGGCCGTACTTTCGCCCACTGTCGCCGCTTATCAGCGCGATCGCTCCGTGCACAATTTCGCGGCCCGTGATGGGCACCACTACTCCAGAACTGGTGCCGAGCAATTTTAGCAGCTCCAGGTGGCGAGAATCGTGCGCGGCGTGCTCGAGATCTTGCTCGGTGATTACCGGAGAAAACTGGGATTTGCGGGCCAGCACCTCATCGCTTGCGCCCAGGCCTTTTCCGCTCAGGGGCTGGAAATCGCGCTGGAGTTCCTCGATGAGGGAAGCCTTGCCGGGATCCGCGTGCACGGCGGCCACCCGCGAGAATGTTTCTCCTTCCGTTCGCACCGTTACGGTGCACCAATCAGCGATGGAAGGCACCACGAGTGCGGCCAGCTTCTGGAGAGTGGTGTGAAAGTCGAGGGAAGAGCTCAGCGCCACGCTGGCGTCGGCGAGGAGGGCCACCCGGCGGCCGGCGGCCTCCCGTTCCTCGAGAGCGGCTTGCTCCCGGCTGATGCGAAGGCGCTCTTCGTCAGCCTGTAGTTTTTCGGTGATGTCGTCGGAGATGCCGAGAAGATATTCGGGATTTCCATCAGTGCCGAATACGGGAATTTTGCGCGTGTGAAGGAAACGCATCCCTTTGTTCGTTGTGGAAATCGGTTCTTCTGGGATGTCTACGATCTCGCGTCCGCTGAGCACATTTCGGTCTTTGTCCGTGAACATTTTGGCTTGTTCAGGCGGGAAAAAATCGAAATCGTTTTTCCCGATGAGAGTTTCGCGGCTAAGCCCGAGCAAATCTTCCCCGGCCTTGTTGAAGCGTACGAAGCGAAGATTTTTCGCGTCTTTCACGAAAACCATGTTGGGAAGATTCTCGATCAGGGAGTCGAGGAAAGCGCGGGAGCGGGTGAGCTCGTCAGTGCGTTCGGCGAAGGCGCGTTCCATCTTCGCCTGCTCTTCCAGCCAATGGCGCTCGCTGTGCACTTTCGCGGTGGTATCGATCGCTACGGCGAAAACGCCGGCGGTGGTTCCCTTTTCGTTCCAGATTGGGCCGTAAGAGAGGTGGAAGAACCTCTCCCCTTGGTGAGGGCCGCGCGAGATCACCGTGCGCATGTCTTGAACTTGGATCGATTCTCCGTTTTCCAGAACTTTGCGGAGGAGGCCGTGTGTCTCTCCCCTCAGGCTGCCCCAGAACTCCAGAAACGGCGCGCCGAGGGCGGGGATTTCTTCTCCCGGCATGAGGTCGGCATAGGCATCGTTGAAAAGCATCCGGAGGTCGCTTCCCCAGCAAACGGCGGAAGGAAATGCCGAGGCGAGGCATAGTTCGAGCGAAACCTTAAGGCTGGCGGACCATTTGTTGATCGGCCCGAAAGGAGTAGTAGACCAGTCGTGGGCGCGGATCAGGTTCGACATGCGGCTCCGCGTGGCTGGAAAAGCCGCGGGAACTTCGTGCAGGGGATGGAACTTTTTCTTGGGCAAATTTAGAGTCCCCGAACCTAGCCCAGAAATATCTCATATCCGCAGTGGCCGAAAGCCTATATGCCGCTCATGGGGCGCGGCAAAATACCCAGCTAGTGAAGGCTGCGGGCTACGTCTTTAGCCGAGCCTTTTTCGTTTTTGAAGAGCGCGTCGCCCGTAAGCTCCTGAACCACTTTGATGCTAGTGGCGCTGATCAAAGACTCACGACCGCGAATCACGGATGCGTTAGCCGGGGCGGCCAAAGGCGGCATCCGCGACCAAGCGGTATATACGACGCCCGCGAAAACGGTTTGGGCGAGGAAGAAGGCTACGGCGAGAACCAAGTAGAGCGAAGCCGCTTTCTTGGAGTCTTCGAATTCGGGTACGTGTTCCACTTCGAATTTTCCGGCGATCGAAACGGCGTATACGGAAAGTTTGGAAAGTAGGTCGTTGGCTTCCTGGAAGTTCTTGAACTCGCGGTCGCTCATTTTCTGCAGCTCTTCGTGCATTCGCATGGCTTCCGCGGCGCCGTTGGTAGCGCCGGTGAACTTCTTGATGCTGTCGTCGATGGCCAACGCCTGCTTGTGCAGAAGGCCGTTGTCTTCCGAAAGCTGCTGGGCTTGTGAGCGGCCGCCGAGATTACGAGAGTGGGCTAGCTCGGCCGCGCGGGCGCCGCCCAGGAACTGGATGGCGCGCTCATTTTCGGAGATTTTCAGCTCGATTTCATTTTTTCGCACCAGCAGTTCGGAAATGTAATTGCCCACGTTGGGGCCCGAAGCGAGCGAGAGCACGTTCTCGGGGCGCGATTGAAACGCGATCAGCTCTTTATTTTTCACCACGAATTCGGCTTTGAATACGTCGCGCTGCTTTTCGATCGCGGAGCGGATCTGCTCCATGTCTTTTTCTTCGTGCTTCATGAGCTCGTCGATGGCGAACTTGGAATATTCGGAGTTGATGAAGTAGGCGAGATCTCGGGTGCCGCCGTAGGTGGTGATTACGAGCTCACCCGGATTGCTCGAAGTAAGCTTCACCATTTTGCGAAGCGCCGTGGCGGCCGAGCGCCAGTTGAGCAGGGGGCTCTGCAATTTGCCGCCGATTTTGGATTCCAGGGCGGCGAAGCCGCTCTCGAGATCAGGGTTGGTAGCCGCGGCTGTCGACTCGATAGCAAGAAAACGCACGAAGCTGGTGTACGTGTCTTGGCGGTCGAGGTAGTCGGAAACGGCTTGCGAAGGCGAGCTCGTTTTGTGGGCCGTGGAAGTTTGCGTCTTGGAGAGCGCGAAGAAGTTGTTGGTGAACGCCTGAAGCTGCGATGTTTGCGCGTCGTTGATCTGTACGGTGGTGGTCACGCTGTAGGGGATCACGGTGAAATAGCTAAGGGCGCCCACGATCAGAAAGCCGGCCGAAAGACGCAGTGCAAGCTTCCAGCGTGAAGCCGCGAAAAGTGCCAAGGACTGGAGGCCGAGATCGTTCTGAGAGGCCATGGTGAATCTCCGTCAGTAAGGGTGGGGAGTTGATACACCATTTGGGGGTTCTGCTCCAACCGTATAATGCTCAGAGTCACTAAACTGCGGCGATTTTACCCTGCCGAGGAGCAGCGCTAAGTACCCGAAACTCAGCCAGTAAAATCGGTCGGCCAGACCACCTAGGGAGAGGTGCATATGGTAAATCGCGAGAATCGGCATGTGGCTGAGAAGATATACGGCGATGGTGAGTCCAGGCTTTTCCCGGCGCCGAATCAGGGCCACGCACCCCACTCCGAGGCCTACGAAGCCCGCCAGCACCCACAAACCGAAAGGCCAGCCTCCCACTACCGAAGACGAAATGAAGAGGTTGTGGGGGTCTTGGAAGGAGTTATAGCTGTCGACCACCTCTTCCGAGTCGGAGTTGCTGAACTTGGAGAGCAGGCCTAGTCCCACGTGCGGGCTCTTCTCGAGCATCTCCAGGCCGCGCGACACCTCTTCCATTCGGTCGCTTACTCCGTCTTGCGGAGCGCGTTTTCCGAGCGCGACTTTGCCGGTAGCTAGATCCGTACCGAACTCCACGGCCATCGCGCCAAAAAGCACCACGCCCACGATTCCCAGCCACACCGTGAGAAAGCGGGCCATGCGAAAGCCGCGGCTCGAGGATTGGTAGACGAGAAAGAACACTACCAGCCCTATCATCGCGGCGAGGGGAGCGCTGCGCGTGCCGGTGAGCCACATGCAGTAGAGAAAAATCAGCTCGGCGGCCACGAATTTCACCTTACCAAGCAAGGGGGCGGCTTCGTCCCATAGCTGAAGAGTGAAAAGAAAACCCACCGTGGAGCAGGTAACCATGTAGGGGATATGTTTGAAAATGCCGATGAAGCGCGAGCCCTTCCACATCGCCGGTGCGCCGGCGAAAAGCAGGAGAAGAGAAAGCGCGCAAATTACGAGGCAAATCCGCGCCACGCCTTCCACAAATGCGCGCGCACCGATGAGCTGTGGGATCAGCAGGCCGAACATGCAGATGAGGAAAGTGCAGGTGCTCATCGTGATGAGCGCGAGGACCGTATTGGTTTCGATCTCGAGCAGCAACTGAAGAATGTGCTGGATCCACAGGATCACGATCGTGCCGATCGCGAACGCTACGAAAAGGGCATGGTAGCGATTTAGTTTGGGCCATTCTTTGCGAGCATAAACTGACACCAGCAGCGCTCCGCCCAGCACGAGGTTGAGCAACACGTTGAGGTAGGGGTGAATTCCTCCTTGGAAAATCACGAAGCCTAACTGGGACGGCATCACGCCCGTGAACGAGGCGCTCACCTTGCTCAGAAAGGCGAGCAGCACCAGTGCCCAAGCCAGCTTGCGCGAACCCGCGCTCGTGTCTTGAGCCGGCATGGCTATTTGTCTGAATTCTTTTTGATGAGGAAGAACGTGAGCACGCCCGTGAGGAGCACGCCGCCCAGGGTGATTAATTTGGCGGCGTCGTTGGAGATCCACGGTTCCTTGAGGGGAACGTACACGAAGTCTTCGTGGCTGAGTTTCAAGGGCGTGAGCTTAGCGGTGAACTTGAGCAGCTTATCCACGTTCACGTTGTACGTTCCGGGATTCACCTGCTCCACGTAGCGGCTGTCGATATTGTGCCAGGCTTTGCCGTCGACTTTGCGAACCACCACTTCGTCGAGTTCCCCCGTATTCACCACGCCGCCGGCGAGAGTGAGGAGGCGCATGAGGTCGGTGTCTTCCGGCACATAGTAGATACCGGGGCGGCTTACCGAGCCGAACACCTGCACGGTGATCAGGTTATCGCGCGGGGAGTTGCGGAAGATGTACTCGGCAGTTTGCTGGGGGCCCTGCTGTTCGAGGGAGTCGAGAGCGGTGCTTCGGCCGGCGGCCATGGCGATGGGCCCGGGAACGACAAAAGACCAGGCGATTAAGAGATGCAGCCAATGGAATCTGTTTAACTTCGTCATGCAGACCTCTTCAGTTTTGGGTGCGCGATGTTTATCAGATCCGCTTTTGGTTTTATAGTGCGATGTTCCAAAATTGCGGCGGTAAGTCCGCGGTTTGTCGACGACGAAAAAAAAGCCCAGGCACGAATGCCCAGGCTCTTCTTTTGGAACGGAAAGCGCTGACTACCAGCGATTGCCGCCGCCGCCGCCGCCGCCGAAACCACGACCGCCGCCGCCGCCGCCTTCACGGGGAGCCATCGGGCGAGCTTCGTTCACGGTCATAGCGCGACCTTCCCAGTCAGCGCCGTTGAACTTGCTGATCGCGGTTTGAGCTTCGGCTTCCGAGCTCATTTCCACGAAACCGAAACCTTTGGAACGGCCGGTGTCGCGATCCATGATGATCTTCGACGACGTAACGGTTCCGCACTGAGAGAACGTATCCATCAGCGTAGAATCGGTAGCAGAATAGGGCAGGTTGCCCACGTATAGTTTCTTTCCCATATAACCTCCTAAAGGACGGGTAGCTCCAACAGAAGGCAGGGACACTATATCCGCAGACTCAGCCAGAAGCGTTTACTTGAGGCCGCAAGCTAACATGGAAAAAAGGATTCGGCCAAGGGCGTTGTAGCAAGATTTTCTTCTATAGTTCCAGGGGTTTTGATGCGACGTGTCGATTTTAGTAGGGGTATGGGGGTAGAACTGCTATAGTCCGCCCTCTGATTTCCGTTCTGCCTTTATAACTTGAGGACTCTGCCATGAAGTTTCAAAAGCGTGGGCGCCTTGGTACCAAACTCCAGATGAAATGCCATAAGTGCCGTGCGGAGACCGCCCCAAAAGACGGCGATTGGCACGATAGCCAGGCTGGTCAGGTTTTCCTCTGCCGCACCTGCGTTCCCGCTGCGCCGCTGGGTTCTGCCCGCCCTAAGCTTCACTACACTTCGATTTTCACTTCTTCTCCGAACGCTGTTCGAGCTTAATTTACCGCCCGGCCTTCCATGCGAAAAGCCAGCCCCTTCCGGAGGCTGGCTTTCTGTTTTTTGGGAGTTGTTAGTTCGTCCAGATTCCTTCGACGCTGGCCGCTGCGCTGTCTTTCCCCGTAAGGGGCGTGAGCTGCCAGTTTTCCTCGATCATCTTTAGTAGGCTGTAATGGTTCAGCGGATCGTTCACGGTGTTCCCGCTCCGTACCATGGGCCCAGAGAGGGCCGCGAACACCTGGTTTGGGCCGCTCCCGAATACGTCATCATTTTCGTCGAAGGTAACCGCGAAGAGAGTGCCGTCCATAAAGGCAGGATCGGCGAGGAGCTTCTCGAATTTCCCCTTCAGCCACTTATCCGCGTAGGCGGGATTGGTGTCGTGGCCGTCGTTGTTCAGATCGGGCGAATAGAACGAAAAGGCGGGAAGGGTTCCGGCGGCCGCATCGGCGTCGAACCGGCTTGCGTCTACGACCTTCGCGCAGCGGGCAGAATTTCTTTGCACGTTGAGGAAGCTTAGGAAAGGCACGTGTTTGCGGGCGTAAGTTCCCCGGCTCGAACCGAGGTAACAGTTGCCGGGATATGCTTCGGCGTAGTTGCGCCAGTCGAGGCCCTTCTCTTCCAGGGTGTCGCCGATGTGGCGGCCATTCAGGTTTACGTTGCTGTCGCCGGAAACGCCCTGCGTATCTCCCGAAATCAGCGCGACGTAGTTGGGCTGCGAGGGATGGGTGACCGCCTGGTAGTTGGCCAGCAGCGCGCCTCTCTGAGCGAGTTGTGAGAGGAAGGGCTGGTGGATCGCTTCGTCGTAAGACGTGTTTTCAAGCATCACGAGAATAAGGCGTTGAAAGTGTTTTCCGGGGGGAGGGGCGGCTTGGGCTGAAGTAACGGCGAGCAGAAAAAGGGCGAGTGTTTTCATGGCGAAGATCCTCCATTGATCTACTGCCCTCCATTGAACTGTGCCGTTTCGAAAAGCGCTATCAATTTTCTATTACATTTAGGACCTCTAACAAAATTAGGGTCGTAGGCAGGACGCCGTGAAGCCCCCAGGCGTCCGCAGTAGATCCCTAATTTTGTTAGAGGTCCTTACGTTTCGTTTCGGCGGAAGACCCAAACGGAGAGCGCCAGGAGCAGGATGTTGGCCACTTCCACCGCGAGGATGGGGTGGATATAGCCATCTTCGCCGTATTTGAGGCTCATGGTGCGAACTTCCCAGTAGCCCAGCATCACCAGCAGGCAAATGAGAAGGGAGTTCGACTTGGTGGAGCGGCTGCGTACCGTGCCAAAGGCCATCCCGAGAATGGCGAACACCACGCAGGCGAAGGCCATCGAAAAGCGCGACCACATCTCCATCATGAGCCGGTTGATTTCGCGGATGTCTTCCCATTCCTTGTTCGGTTTGCGGTTGAGTTCGCGGATTTTTCTCCGGAGTTCGGAAACGTCCATGGTCATCGGCTTCTCCACGCCCACCACCTTCGCCGTGGGGAGGGAGAGAAAAATATCGTAGCCCTGGAAATTGATCACTTCCACGAAGCTGGTAACCGGGTTGGAGCGGTATACCTTGCCGTCCCAAAGCCGCAATACAACGCCGGGGGTTCCGTCGGTGCCGGTCTGGTTCGTCAATATCTGCCCGCGGTTTGCCACGATGGTGGTGGGATTATTTTCGTCGCGGGGATCGTAGATGAAAACGCGGTTGAGGCGATTGCCCTTTGGATCCACCTCATCGGCATAGAGCATCAAATCGAAGAAGCCTTCCATGAAGGTTCCTTCCTTGAGCGTGCTCATCACTTTCGTGTTGCTGATCCGGAATAACTCGTAGCGGAACATTTTGGTGGCCCAAGGAGTGAGGTAGGCATTAATTCCCGAACCGAGAATGAAGAGCGCGATGCCGCACAAAAGCACGGGCCGCAAGATCTGCCGGGAGGAGAGGCCGCTCGAGTGCATGGCCATGATTTCTCCGTCGGTAGACAGCCTCCCGATTCCAAGCAATACTGCTAGCAGAAATGCAATGGGGATTGCGGGCTGCAGGAGACTGAGCGCGAGAAATCCCAGGAGCTGCACCACCCAATACGCGGAGACCTTGTGCACGACGAAGAAGTCGACCAGGTTTATGATTTGAAACATCAAAAGCACGAAGATAAAAAACAGCAGCGCGCCGATGAACGGGATCAGAATCTCCGTGAAAATGTAACGATAGAGGGTGAGCGGCGGCCGGCGAAACATCGTTGGGGATATCTTCTCCTGATTTCCCTGCTTCTTTCCACGAGTTTTCCCGCCCGGGCCGATGTGCTGAAAACTATCGGGCAAGATTTAGGTTCCCCCGTAACTACCGATGCGCTGACCCCTCTCCTCATCGGCACGGGCCTTTCGGTTACGCTCTTTATTTTCCGCGCCCAGATTTCGGATCCGGTGCAGGAATCGATCACCACGCACCGGCCGCTCAACAAGCTGGCGGGTTTCGGGAACTGGGCCGGACAGATTTATCCCAACCTCATCTACTGCGGCTACGGCGTTGCGGCCGGGCTCCTCGGCAACGATCGCGGCTATCTGCGCGCGGAGGAAATGTTTCTCGCCACGGCCTATTCCGGCGGTGCCACCGCCGTGCTGAAAAATGTCTTTAAGGAGGCGCGCCCCAACAGCCCCGACGGGCGCGACAAAGCGAGCATGCCCTCCGGGCACGCCACGACGGCGTTTACCTTCGCCGGGATCGTGGGCGCCGAGCACCCCTGGTATTTCGCCGTGCCCGCCTACGCGATGGCCACCATCACCGCCTACGCCCGCATCAACGACAACAAGCACTACCTGCACGACGTGGTGGCTGGCGGCACGATCGGCCTTTCCTACGCGCTCGGCGTTTACTACAAACGCAAAGAGCGCGACTGGAAACTGGAGGCGGTGAAGAAGCCGTCTCTCATGCCTACGTTTACGGTGCTGCCTGCAGAGAATTTAGACGGGGTAGTGATCGGCGCCGCGAAGTTATTTTAAAGAAGGAAAGTATTGGTCCAAAAAGCCGTTCAGCTTTTTGATCATCCCCGGAAAATCTTTGTTGGGGCTCTGCGCGCCAGGGTAGTAGTCGTCTTGGTCTTTGGGCGTAGAGGTATGTTCTTCTCCGGTTAGGTCGTAGCGCACCTTAGGGGTTTGCAGCGAATTGAAGAAAGTGTCGACCTCGGGGCGAGACACTACCTTGTCAATTTCCGGCATCACCAGAAAAACCGGCACACCGATCGAGCCATACATGATCTGTTTGGTCTCTATCACGCTCACTCCGGCCGTGAAATTGTTGCGGCGGAATTCGTCGAGGAGATTCTGTTCGAGCCGAACCACTTCCCGCCCGGCAAAGGGAGAGTAGAAGGGCACGTGTTCGGGATCCGCCGGTGGCTTGTGGGCCAGCTTGTTGTAGTTGAGATTGATGTGCCCGTTCGCGTGGGAGCCAGCATAGGAACCGTAGTAGATCGGGTCGGTGACCGCGAGCGCAGGTGACCAGAGCAGAAGCCCGTCGACGAGCTCGGGATTCTGGATCGCTAAGTACACCGCGAGCAGGCCGCCCGTGGAGTGGCCGGCCAGGATCACTTTCTTGCCGAGCTTGTGGGCGCGACGTACGTCGATGAGGGTGTCGGCGAGCCAGTCTTGGTAGCGGACTTCGTTGAGTTTCTCGAGAGGTTTCGCCCAGTGCTTTGAAAGCAGCGGCTCCACCACGTTGTAGCCGCGAGCCTGGAAATTGCGGGTGAGCCCTTTCACGTAGAAGGGCGATTCGAAGAGGCCGTGGATGAGCACCACCGCGTAGTCAGTGGGATGCCCCTGGAGAAAGGTGGCTGGTAAATGTTTTTCATGGGAGATCAGCGGTCGGCGAGCTTCGCGTTCGGTATCGAATTCGGCGGCGGCGCTCTGGTACGCGGCGGAATCAGGAGTGGCGTCGGCAGGACTACGATTCGCGGTGCCGTGGCTGCAGGCGGTAGCGAGGAAGACCAGGGCTAGGCTGATAACTTTCATGAATTCTTATCGGCGGAGAAGAATGTTTTTAGAGGCCTTTTCCCGGTCTTACCTGGTGGCGGAAATAGCGAGATTTCGTTAAGGCGGGCGTAAGTCAGCGTCGATAGGAAATCATGTCCAATACCCGTTATCAGTTTTTACTCGTCGACGACAGCGAAGATACCCGCCTCCTGGTAGCCAGGGCATTACGCATGCTGCCCCACGATCTCACCTGGGTGATGACCGCGGAAGAAGGCAGGGCCGCAGTCGCGGCGAAGAAATTCGACTTCGTGCTCCTCGACGTAGATCTTCCCGACGGCGACGGTTACACGCTTTGCCGCCACGTGGTTCAGGCGCTTCCCGATGTCCCCATTTTTTTCGTCACGGGCCGGAATTCGGCGATTGATCTGCTCGCCGGTTTTTCGATGGGAGCTGAGGATTTTATCAACAAGCCCTTCCGCCCTTATGAATTCCGGGCCCGCGTGGTTTCGCGCCTCCAGAAGCATTTCCGCCAAATTGGCCGCGAATTCGTGATCGAGACCGCCGGACTTCGCGTAAACCAGACCCGCGGCCAAGCCTTCGCCGGTGGCGTAGAGGTTAGCCTTACCGCGCCCGAGTTGACGGTGCTTTGCCATTTCATCTGTAACCCGGATCGCGCCCTCACCGAAGACAGTCTCGGCCTCGCAGCCTTTTCGAGCGGTGATATAGGTCAAGATTTGCCCGTAGCGGCCTACGTGAAGGCTCTTCGCACCAAGCTCGGCGCCTACGGCTCCTTTTTGGTGCACGAGGCCGACGGCACTTATTCCTTTAAGCCCGTGCCCCTCGGTACGGGAAAAAGAGCGTTGGCTGGGGCTCCGTCAATCACGGTCTAAAGCTGCCTTCCATTCGCGCGGAGTTTTCACCAGCAGCACCTTGGGAGAAATTTCGGGCCGGGAAAAAATCTCCTGCAGCTGGGGCCGGATCACGGTGTGCACCCGCCAGAGAATTTTGTAGAGCTGCCACGTGTGAGCGAGCGTACCTTCCTCGCAATCGGCCGGTAATTCTTCCCGTGGGCGCCAGCGGGATTTGACTTGCCGTTTCGTGGCCCACCAGTAATGGCGCCAAAGGGGAAAATCCACGAACACGATTCGGCTAGCGAGCTCGAACCGGCGCTCCATCACGTCGAGCGGGCCGAAGCCGTCGATCAGCCAGCAATCCGTATCCGCCACGCGGTTGAGGATTTGGCGGGTTTCCTCTTGCGGGCGCACTTTGAGGCCCGGGAGAAACTGGATACTGTCTACGTGAGTGAGGGGCAGTTTATGGCGCTCAGCCAGGTGCCGGCTAAGCGTAGTTTTTCCGCCGCCCCCATTGCCGATCACCGCGATCTTCATGGTGAGCAGCTGAGCAGAGGCTTAAAGGCGTCGGGCACGTGAAAGTTCGGTTTTACTTGAACCGGCAGAGGGCTGCGAACGTAGTAGTGGCGATCGGGCTTGCGGCCGAGAATTGCGTAGGCGTTCCCCACGATTTTCGCCGGATCGCCTTGCCAGCCCAATCGATCCAGCGGGATGGCGAAGTCGGTGGTCCAGCCTCCGTTTTTACGAAGCGCCTTGGTTTCCAGCCCCATATTCACGTTGTTCACGAAAGGGTGTTTCAGGTCGATTACCTTCACCTGCAAAGTTTGATTGTAGGGAGTGAGTTCAAACTCGTAGTAGGGAAGGCCCCCCTCGGCGGAAACGAAAATCTCGGTGACGTCGAACATGTAGGGATATTCGCCCGGTGCCAGCTTCGGCTTTCCGTTTATGGAATCGCTCAAAACGTCGAAATGCACGCGGAGGGTTTTTCCCTCCAGCGTAAAATTCACGGTGACGGGAGATTTCTCCGGCTCTTGGTTGGGAAAATCGAGCTTCAGGGGCTCGCCGTCGCAGGCGACGGCGGCTCCACTCCAGGCCAGAAGCGAAAAGAGAAAGAGGAATTGCAGCATTCGAATAGAGTAGCGCAAGCCGCCGGGCGCGCCAAGGAGCTCCAAGGGCAACAATCGTTCATCATTATTAGCCTATCGAGAACAATCGTTTCTCCCTCCCTGGGCGCTCTATGGCGCCACTCGATCCCGCTACTGGAAAGTTTTACCGGGAAGACCCTCTTAAATCCGCCCTCGCCGCGCCCATGGCCCTTTAGCGGGCCCGCGGCACCTTGGCACGGCTGATGCTCTATCACCCGCGCTGGGCCCCCGACATTCCCAGCACAACCGTTTGCTCTTGGAGGAGATATGGAATTCTCTCGAGCCCTCACGGGCGCTCTGATTTCTGCCGCCACCCTAACCACCACCCCAGCCGCCGCCGCCGCAATTTTCGATAGCCAATGGGCTCTCAATAATACCGGTCAGCACGTGTGTAACTTCCGCGGCGGGAACTGCACCGACGGCACGGTAGGCGACGACCTAAAATATAAATTAGTTACACAAACATCCGGCGACTGCTCGAACGTGATCGTAGCGGTGCTCGACACCGGCGCCGATCTTCGCCATCCCGATCTCGCCGGCAACCTCCTGCCGGGGAAGAACTTTGTAGACGGCGTGGATTCCGACGATCCGCAAGACGATAACCTCCACGGCACCCACGTAACCGGCATCATCGCCGGGAACGGCACCGAAAGTGGCGGGGTAGTGGGCGTTTGCCACAAAGCGAAGGTGATCCCCGTGAAAGTGGGCAACTCGCAGGGCGAGCTTTCCGACTCCGACATTCTCGAAGGCATCAACTACGCGGTATCGCAAGGTGCCCGCGTGGTGAACGGATCCTTCGGCGGGCCGCAAGGCAACGCCGTGGTGAAGAGCGCGATCAAAAAAGCGAGCAATACCCTCTTCATCTTCGCCGCCGGAAACGGTGATGAAAAAGGAATCGGCTACGACATCGATACGCAGCCTTCTTACCCGGCCGCTTACGGCCTCGCGAACATCATCACGGTGGCCGCCACCGACGCCAACGATAAACTCGGGAGCTTCTCGAACTTCGGGGTGAAGATGGTGCAGCTCGCGGCGCCCGGTGTGAACATCGTGAGCTCGCTGCCTCTGCAGCCCACCGACGAGATGACCCAATACGGCATCCCGATGGAATCGGGCCCGCTAGACGGAACCTCGATGGCCACCCCGTTCGTAACTGGAGCTGTAGCAATGCTGCTCAGCTCGAACCCGAGCCTTACCTCCGCCGCCGCCAAAGCGAGAGTGCTCGCGAGCGTAGACAAGCTGCCTAACCTGGCGGGAAAAGTACAAAGCGGGGGTCGTTTGAACCTCGCCAAACTGATGGGAGTTTCAAGATGAGACGTTACCTTCTATTGATCGCGGCACTGGTACTTGCCCTTTACATCAACCAGCGTGCGGGAGCACCGAAAGCCTCGCCCGGAAAGGCA
>Ga0207102_1024_pt1 | contig 28057 bp, 21 predicted proteins | sample Alteio_BWMinHeat_80_FD_153573 | JGI IMG/M metagenome (GOLD analysis project Ga0207102, IMG submission 153573) | Enriched cells from forest soil in Barre Woods Harvard Forest LTER site, Petersham, Massachusetts, United States -... | ecosystem: Environmental > Terrestrial > Soil > Temperate forest >... | reverse complement strand
CAAAGCAGTAGTACCTCCATGCAAAACGCAGTATAGTATGCATAAATTGACTCCTCAATAATTTTATTTTACCAAAATCTCCAATATATTTGGAGAAATATGTTGAAAAAAATCGAACAAGAAACTTTAATGAATTTTTGGACTTTTTTAAGGTACTAGATGAGATGTTCAACGATGCAGCAGAGTCATGATTTCGATCTGGATCGAGAAAGAAAACTTGATGCTTTTGAGCTATTTATGACCATGGCTAAGATAGGAAAAATCATGAATATAACTAAGTTTAGGCATGAGGGCGATAGTATTTTTAGATTGCTAAAAACTTTCTTTTCAGCCTATTCTTCCTTTTATCGTTCTCAAATTGTAACAGTTCAGATACCCCAAAAAAATAGTAGAGAAAATGGGTCTAATATGGCCATAATGGATGGCGATAAAGAGTAAGAATTCATTGTGGACTCCGATTTATCGATTCTAGTGTTGTAAGAACAAACAGTCGCGATAATTCGAAGCCCTCTATTACCTTTTTTTTCGTTTTTATGCTATCTTAAGGCCTTGATCACTTATTCGGTCACCCTTTCTGTATCCTCTGTGTTTTAAATTTTTGAAACACAGAGGACACAGAGAGGAAAAATCAGATGACCGAAAGTTTTCCCCGTAAAGTGATCAAGGCCTATCTTAATCCCCTCAAAATTCGAAAAATTTTGTAAAGTTGAGTTGGTGGAGAAGGTGGAAAATTTAATTGAAAGTTTAATCTCGCTATTCAGTTCAACTCGTAAAAACTAGGAATTTAAGATGTATTCTTATAAATTGAGTGTTTTACTGTCTACTTACAATCATGAGAAATATATTGCAGAGGCTATCGAAAGTATTATAGATCAAAAAACAGAGTTTGATTTTAAAATTGTTGTTTCGGATGATGTTTCAAACGATAGGACGCCTCTAATCATAGAATCATATCGAGATAAATATCCCAATAAAATTAGAGTGCTTAAGCATGAAAAAAATATCGGCGTAACTAAGAATTTACAAAGAGGGTTAAATGAGTGTAAGGGTCAATACATTGCTATTCTTGAAGGAGATGATTTTTGGATAAGTCCAAAAAAATTACAAAGACAAGTTGATTTTTTGGCAGATAACACACAGTGTAGTATGTGTTTTAATGGCTTGTTGGTTTTGAATAATGAAAAACAAGTTCTTAAATCTGGTGTAGATTTTGATAAAATAGTTTATAACACTACCGATGTTATTAAACATTGTTGGGTGGGCTGTAATTTTTCTACCTGTTTATACCGAAATGACATTGTTAAAAAATTACCTTCAAAGTTGTATGAAATATTTTCTGTTGATTGGATGTTCAATATTGCCTTTTTAGAAGATGGATTGCTTGGGTGTATTCCATTGCAGATGACAGCTTATAGAGTGCATTCACAATCGGTATGGTCTTCTAAAAGTTCGGAAGAATCAGCAAAAGAGTTCATTGGTCTAATTCCATTATATGATGAAGTTTTGAATTTTCGGCACACAAAGAATTTTTCTGAAGCCGCAGATGTGTTAAAAAACACCTTAAAAAGAAAAATGTTTTTATCTTCTTCTATATCAAAAACAAAAACGTATAGTTTTTTAAAAAAAATAACTCCACTAATTATTATAGACGTAATAAAAAACACTCGATATTTTTCTGTAATTGGTCAATTTCTAGGATCCTGCATAACGCAATCACTTATTCATAGGTCAATTACTCGAATTTTCTTATGTAGTTAACACTAAACCAACAAAAAAATGATGTTATGACTAAAAAATCAAGCCAAGACATGAAATTTATTATTTATACTACGCCTTTAGATTTTAAAATTGGAGGGGTTGTTGTACTGCATAAACTAGCTAAGGATCTTATCGACCTTGGACATAAAGCGATGCTTTATATTTCAAGGGGAGATGCTTATGAAAATATTTTTTGCAATGAGTTTGCGACAATGAAGGATGTTGATGATTCCACGATTGTCATTTATCCAGAAGTTATAGTGGGAAATCCTTTGAATGCAAAATGTGTTGTTCGTTGGATGTTATGTGATATGGGCATTCATTGCAGTAAGGAAATAGGAAAGACATGGGGAGCTGAGGATCTTATTTTCCATTTTTCTTCATTTAATGAAAGACATGATCTCAATGCGATTGAGATTTTATATACCTTTTGGATAGATCCGTGTATAAAAAATAAAAAATTGTCGAGGTCCGGCAGTTGCTATTTATACAAGAAGGCTTCTGCTTTTCATAAAAACATAAAATTGATCCACCCTATGGATGCTATAATGGTTGACCAATGTAGTATGGAGGAAATTATAGAAATTTTTAATCAGAAGGAATTTTTTTATTGCTATGATCCTTATTCCTTTTATGACATCATTGCTCTTTTATGTGGATGTATCCCTATTATTTATCCGATAACGGATGTAAGTAAGTTGGATTGGTTAAAAACAAGGGCGTCATTTCAAATGCACCTGAAACGCCAGGATAATATTTCAGGAGTTGCCTATGGAGAAGATGATATTCCTTATGCTAAGGCCACTTTAGCTTACGCTGAAAAAGAGCAAAGTTCTAGCCTTGAGTTTGAGAAAAAATCTATTGTTAATTTTGTCGATAAAACTGATTCATATTTTTTTAAGGATAAAGAGTCGTATCCATTTAAAACAGTTGAAAAGGCTTTGAAAGCCTTAGAATGGAATCAGAGTCTTAGCTTGGACGAGAGCTTGGATCATATCCAGCTTCAAGAGCAGAAAATTAAAGATCTTCAAAGCTTTGTAAAGCAACAGCAGCAGGAAATCAATTTTATGCGATCCTCAAAATTTTGGAAATTGCGCCAGCTGATTAAAAGCGTTGTTCTGAAATAGCTAAAAATTCTTTTTCTAGCTCAAATAGGAGCTCAGAGCGTTTAGCGCCTGTTTCTTTGGCGGGAATCCCCACCACGATCGCAAAAGGTTTGACAGAGCGTTTGACTAAACTCATTGCTCCCACTGCGGCTCCAATCCCAAGTTCCACATTAGGTAAAATAATCGATCCAGATCCAATTAAAGAATGTTTTCTTAAAGTGATCGAACCGTTCATAACTTTTTTGAAATGTGACGGAATGAGGGGGCCTGTCATATAGCCCTCCACAAAATCATCACAAGCTGTGAATAGAGTAGTTCTAGACGAAATACCTGCAAAAGACTCAATTTCAATCTTATCTCCACCACCATATAAATAAACCCCAGCAGACAAATGACAATGATGTCCAATATGGATGCCGTTTTGGCCGGCGCTTAGCATACTAAAGCAGTCAATACGCACATCTGAATCAATGAAAATTTGCTTTGGATTAAAAAAAACAACGGAGCGGTGAATGCTGACCCGTTCACCGACGGATCCAAGGAGGTTATCTAATTCTTCTTGAGAGTAATTGCTCATGCCTAAGTCCTTAAAATTATCGACTTTAAATTTTTTTATTTATTTGTATATAAAGTGCTTTTTTATGCTAAGAGGAAGAAAAACTGAGGCGATCGTTATTTTGGTCATAAAGCACTCTTATATGCAAGGTTATACACTTTCGAACGACTGTGATGGCGTATGAGCTGGCAAATGGCACGTGTGTTGTCAATTGAAAGCTGACCGTATAAAGGTAGCGCTAAAACTTCTTGGGTGATCTGATTGGCAACCGGAAGTAGAGAAGGGTGAGCAGATGGTAGGTCTTTATAACAGGCATAGTTGCTACAGAGCGGATGAAAATATTTGCGAGTGAATAGATTATAGTTTTTAAGTTGGAGGTAGAGTTCATCTCTTGAGAGGCCAAATTTATCCGCATTAATACGGATAACAAAGTATTGATAGCTTTGACAAATGGAGGGCTGGAAATCTAAAAGAGTAAGACCATCAATATTTAGAAGTTCTTCTTGATAGGTATTGATGATGGTAGCGCGTCGTTGGCGTTCGGCTTCTAATTCGCGTAAGTTAATGAGCCCAATTGCGGCTTGTATTTCGTTCAACTTGCCATTTGTTCCGGCAAGCACCACTTCATTTTCATTTTTTATGCCAAAATTTTTCAAGAGTTCGATTTGAGATTTCAGTGTGAGGTCATTAAAGGTTAGGCAACCCCCTTCCAAAGTGTGGAACAGTTTAGTCGCGTGAAAACTAAACATCGAGATATCGCCAAAGGTTCCAATTCCTTTACCATCAATTTCAACGCCAAAAGCATGTGCAGCATCATAGATTACCTTTAAGCCATGTCGATGGGCGATTTTCTCAATTTCTAATACATCACAAGGGGTCCCATAGACATGTACGCCTAAAATCGCAGAGGTTTTTTTTGTAATGAGTGCTTCAATTTTTGAGGCATCGATGTTCATGGTAATGGGGTCGATATCGCAAAAAACAGGTGTTAATTGATTTAAGGTTAAGGCATGCGGCGTAGCCGGAAATGTAAAAGGGGTTGTGATTACCTCACCAGAAAGCTGTAATGTTTGACAAGTCGTCATTAAGGCTATCATGCCATTATTAAAAAGAGAGATCGTGGGTACCTTTAATCTTTTTCCAAGGGCTATTTCAAGTTCTTGATGTTTTGGACCCTTGTTAGTAAGAATTTGGTTTTGCCATATCTCTACTAATGATTTATTTAATTCTTCAAGATTAGGCAGAAGAGGGCGGGTGACATAAATAGGCTCTAAAAATGGTTGTAGTGACATTTTCCCTTAAAGAAATGATTTAGGTAGCTAGTAGATTCATCTCACACATCTTCTTCCAAAGGATATAGAAAATATATGACGACCTTAGAGCGGATGTTTTTAGGCTACAATCTCATTGTTTTTGTATCATATCGTTTACGTTCGCTCTATCGACGGAAACGAGTTTTTTTTGATTTTTTAATCACTATTGCAAAACCATTTCCGACTTTATCATCTACATCTTGATAGGCGACAACATTCCATTGATAATATTTACAAATATCTAAAAAGTCTTGTGTAATCCAAACAGAATAATGACCATGGTGATCAGGAACAGGGGGATTTGGATGCTCATGTCGATCAACAATTTCTGCTAGAGAAGTGCGTTCCCTATCTCGGTCAAAGGTTCTTTCTTTATGGGGTGCAATAATATAGACGTATCCTCCCGGTTTAGTTACTCTCAACCATTCTTCTACGGACTTTATAGGGTCATAAAAATGTTCAATAACATGAGAGCTAATGACAAAATCCACTGCATTGTCTGGGATAGGTAAATCATCACCCGGAGCTACTATGTCTACTTCCATGTATTCTCCACAGATATCGACTTCGCTTTGTTTGAAAACAGTTGTGTAATCATCACTGTAATCTACGTTTAAGGTGTCTAAGCCAAAAGAATTATGGGCAGATCCCCCAATTTCTAACCCCTTTAATCCATCGAGATAACGATGAGCAAGAGCACTTTCTGGAAATTTAAAAGAAACAAGTAAGAGAAAAATAGTGGGAAGTAGGATAAGACGTTTTAACATGTTTTCCTCTAGGGTTATGTCAACCCTTAGGCATACCTAAGGGGGAATTAGATTCTTTTATTGGAAACAAAACAGATGTTAATGCCTGAGCTGTTTATTTTACAAGAGAGTATTTTGTCCTGTTGTTAAAGATCATGTTAAAGCCTTATCCGCTAGGATCAGAAAATCCCGTTGAAAAATTATTTAACTAACTAATCAACAAGAACTTATAGATGTGATCAAAAGTTGTGTATGAGGTGAAAAAAAAAGAGCTCATCCTATTAAATGTTTTTTTACGACAAAAAACCAATCGGAGTGCACTCATGGACAATTTTCATGTTTCTAATGATAGAAATCCAACTACTTTTTCTCATATTGATCCGATTAATGAAATTCTAAGAGATGGAGCTTTGGATTTTTGGGCTGCAATAGAAGAAGAGTTTCCAGAAACTAAACATCAAAGATGCTGGGTTCATAAAACTGCAAATATTCTTGATAAGATGCCAAAGAAGGTTCAAGTCAATGCTAAAAGCATGATTCATGAAATTTATATGTCTCCAAGAAAAATAGACAGCATTAAAGCTTTTGAGGCATTTTTAGGAACATATGAAAGTAAATTTCCTAAAGCATATGAATGCCTGAAAAAGGATCGTGAACAACTCTTGGCATTTTATGACTTTCCAGCAATGCATTGGCAGCATTTAAGAACAATAAACCCGATTGAGTCGATGTTTGCAACAGTTCGGCATCGAACAAGGCAGACGAAAGGGGGCGGGTCACGCGTGGCAGCATTGTCAATGGTGTTTAAACTCGTACAGTCAGCAGAAAAATCATGGCGAAAACTTAAAGGCCATGAATTAATAAGAAAGGTAATTGATGGAGTGAAATTCGAAGATGGTGAAGAGAAAATTAATATAGAGAATATTGCTTAAAAGCTTACCTTATACAAGAAGGACTTAACCAATGCCAGCCTTTCAGGCTTGAATTAATATCAAAAACCGGATGCGCTTAAAATGACTTCATACACAACATTTGACAATATCTCACAAAAACTTTAGATTTTCTTAAAGCGTGCGGAATTGGGCGATAGAAAGCGATTATCAGATTGGATCATTGGTGAAATTTATGTGAAAGAGCGTTTTTTCAAAAGATATAATGAATGCAAAAAAATAAACATTTCATATAGTATCTTGCTTGGTCAATATTTCTCTTTTAGGTATTTAAATTTTTTACTCCAGGAATCTCAATAATGGCAAAAATTATTTTATGTTGTTTCGATGTAATGGGCAATTTAATGGCAGGACCTGCGATACGCTATTGGGAATTTGCCAAGGCTCTTTCAAAAAGTCATGAGGTGACTATTATTACTTTAAATGAACCTGAAGATCCACCTCAAGATTTTAAAATTATTTCTATAAAAAAAACACCTTGGAAAACAATATTTAAAAATATAGATGTTATAATTGCGCAATACCTACCCCATAATATAGCATTAAAAGCCAAGAAAAATGGTTTAAAAATTATTATAGACGCTTATGATCCAATGCCTTTGGAAAACTTGGAAGTTTTTAAAAATGATCCCTTAAAACTGCGCAATCAAAAAAACGAATCGATTATTCAAAGTTTTAATTTTTCATTCTCAATTGCGGATTCCATCATTTGTGCTAACCAAAGACAAAAAGATCTCTGGCTAGGTTATTTATTAAGTTTAAAGAAAATTACTCCGGAACTTTACGATAAAAATTCCTCATTAAAGGGGACTATTGATATTGTTCCTTTTGGCTTATCTTCCAATCCTCCTAAAAAAAACGGAGAGGGGTTAAGACAACGTTTTGGACTAAAAGAAAATGATAAGGTGTTGTTGTGGGGAGGGGGCATTTGGAATTGGTTTGATCCTTTAACACTCATTCAAGCCATTAAGATTTTGAGTCAAAAAAGATCCGATATCAAATTAGTTTTTATGGGTATCAAACATCCTAATGACCAGATTCCAGAAATGAAAATGACGGGCCAGGCCATAAATTTGGCTAGAGAACTAGATTTATTAGATAAAAATGTTTTTTTCAATTATGGATGGACCCCTTATCAAGAAAGACAAAATTTTTTGCTTGAAGCAGATATTGGAATTTCTACTCACAGTGATCATTTAGAGACGCATTACGCTTTTCGCACAAGAATATTGGATTATATTTGGGCACTCCTTCCGATTATTTCTACAGAAGGAGATTCTTTTTCTGAATTAATAGAATCTCATCAATTGGGAAAAGTTGTTCCTTATAAGAATCCCGAAGCGTTAGTCGATGCAATTGAATCAATTTTAGATAATTGTGAATTTACAGAGAAAATCAAAGAAAACCTCTTGAAAATTAGACCTGTATTTTATTGGGAAACTATTATAAAACCTATTGAAGAAATGATAGCGATTTTTGATAAGCAGCCAAAAAGAAAAATCAGTTTTAAAGATTATGAATGTATTTTAAGTTCATGTTACATAGAGAAAGGTTTATTAAATATTATCAAGCATGTATGTAAACGACTTTTAATAAAGTTGAATATTCATGTAGCTTAGAATAATATTAGCTATAAATCATTCAATTTTTTTTGACCCGCCTTGTTTTGGAACTTTTAGCGTGTGTGGATATGAAGAATTGTTGCTTGAATAGTACCATTCATGATATTAATACTTATTTTGTTGGGGTATTATCTGTAAGTTAGATGCATCGAAATATTAACTATTTGGAGGTTACAAATGAAGAAAGCGATATTTTTATTATACTTGACTCTATTTTGTTTAAATCAAAATTTTATAGGGTGTCGTGAATCCCAACCCCTTCCAGAAACCCCTGAAGGTCTTTACTTGGAACTCATGAAACGCTGTATTCTTGATTGTGTTTACAAAGATATCCCAGATTCAGATGAGTGGACTAGGCCAACTAGTACACAAGAAATTACTGATGGGCAAAATGCAATTCGCTTTCAACAATCTATGATGGGATTCCATGCTATAGATAAACTACATGAATTAATGAATGATGTAACCCAGAATAATATACCAGGTGATTTTATTGAAACGGGTGTCTGGAGAGGGGGGTTAACAATTTTTATGAGGGCGTATCTTAAAGCATATGGAGATAAAATAAGAAAAGTTTGGGTGGCGGATTCTTTTCAGGGTGTGCCTATTCCAAATGCAACGAAATATCCGGCAGATGCTGGAATAAATCTTTATCTTTTTTCTTTCATTGCAGTATCCCTAGAAGAGGTAAAAAGAAATTTTTCTCGTTATAGTTTACTTGATGATCAAGTTTGTTTTTTAAAAGGATGGTTCTCTGACACCCTTCCAAACGCACCTATACAGTCTTTATCTATTATGCGATTAGATGGGGATCTCTATGAATCAACAATGGATGCATTAAAGAGTCTTTATCCGAAACTCTCCGTAGGAGGGTATGTCATCATTGATGATTATGGTGCTATTGATGCTTGCGCTCAAGCTGTACATGATTTTCGCAATGCCAATAATATTACCGATGAAATATTATGGATTGACTGGACTGGAGTCTATTGGAAACGTACTAAATAATAGAATTTTAAAAAACACGCATTTCATGCCTATATGCACATCTATGATTACAAAATCCGGTTGGATCTTGTGATCATAGATATGCAAACAACTTTTAATGAGGTTGAATATTCGTGTAACTTAAAATTTTTTTGCTGGATATAAATTATTTAAAAATGTACATCCTTAAAAGTTATAACAAGGCAGAGCATGAAAAGGTAACCAGAGCGTCTCGGCCTGACCCATAAAAAGTCATGTACTGCCATGACTCTTTAAAGATGTGCAGAAAAATTGAATTTTCAATCTGGCATGATGAGTTGTGCACAGTTACGAAAAAAACCATTTTTGAAAAATTGATATTTTAGGATTAAATATCGTTTTTTAAAAAACGTGTTTTTATGTAAGTCGATATATGCTATTAACATGTTTTTCTGGTAATCGTTAAATAAAGGTTTAGAATGAGAAAATAAAACGATCACCTGATTTCTTTTTTTATAAGATAGTTGATTATAAAGTGATTTTTTTTCTCCATTAATTAACCACGTTTTTGAGCAAAATTTTTGAGCGCCTAATGTGTTTTTTCCATGCTGACGATAAAGAATTGTTGACTCTTGCACATAACCGATTTGTCCAAAAGCTGCAGCATTTAAGGCTAACCACCAATCATGCATTAATGTTTCAGAGGGGATAGGACTGGCTAATTCTACTAATGACCGGTTCATAAGCACAGTACAACCTGTAACTACATTTTGACCAAGTAGACGATTAAGAGAATGGGACGTTTTTGGAAATAGATTGGCATATTTCCAGAAAGAATCAGCTATTAAATTTAGATTCTCATCGACAACTTTTAAGTCTGTATGAATAAGTAAGGGAATTTCCTTTCCATACTTAAGTTCCATTTGTTGCATCATTTCAAAAGTTATACGAATTTTATTAGGCAACCAGAAATCATCTTGGTCAGCAAACATCACATAGTTGGCCTGGGAATGACTCATTAAACAAGAAAAATTTTCTTTTACTCCTAAACGTTTATGACTGGGTAAAACTGTGATTTTATCCGGGAATTTTTGCATATATTCTTGAAGGATTTTTGGAGTGTCATCAGTCGATGCATCATCTCGAATAATAAGTCGCAGAAAGGAATAATCTTGATTTAAAATAGAATCGATTTGTTCTTTTAGATATGCTGAACCATTATAAGTGGCCATCAAGATTTCGATAGATTTCGGCATGAGATCCTTAAGAGATAGGTACAAATATTCTTTCATTTGATAGGTGCCTCTTGGCAGCCGTTTTTGTCATTAATGGTTTATCTTGAACGAGTATTTAGTAGCCATTGATTTCCAAGTGAAATGCCCTGTTGATTACTTAAATGGCCGAATGTAGTGTTTTTTTGGGAAGCAAAAACGTTATATTTTAAAGAGATTTGATCGGTAATAATGTGTTTGATTCCGTGTAAGAGACATTCTATTTTTACGGCATATTCCCCTTCGTGAAATAAATTTCCATTGATTTGAAAAGAAAGGCGATGCTTCCCAGTTTGAGTATACCTACTAAAATTTTGAATATCTAGGCCTGTGTGTGTGTAGGCTAATCCTTGGTTGCGTTGATTCCAAACCGAGACAACAATGATCAACTGTGGAGCATTTTTAAGCACTTCATAATCGATAGTCAGCGTAGCGGATTCATGTTGATAGAAATATTCGCGAGTGTCTTGTTCTTGGGATAAGGAGGCATGAGTAAAGCGGATATGTTCATCCCCTTCATCTCCTTCCCAGTGAAGAGATTTAAGGCGGCAATCGCTCATATAACTGTTCACACAGTGATCGATTAATCCTTGTGCTTTTAAATGGCCTTTTTCCAAATAAAGACCTTTATTACATAAAGTCAAAACGGAACCTACATCATGGCTGACAAATAAAATGGTGCGGCCACTGGCTCCTAATTCATTCATTTTTTTTAAACATTTTGCTTGGAATTGGGCATCTCCGACTGCTAGGACTTCATCGACAATCAATAAGTCGGAATCAAGATGCGCGGCGATACCAAAACCTAGTCTGGCATGCATTCCGCTGGAAAACCGTTTCATAGGGGTATCTAGAAACTGTTCTACTCCGGAAAAGGCCACAATTTCATCAAATTTGTCTTTGATTTCGCGGTATTTCATTCCCAAGATGGCTCCGTTTAGGAAGATATTTTCTCTACCGGTTAATTCGGGGTGAAATCCGGTGCCCACTTCTAGTAAACAGGCTATACGGCCCCGAATTTTTATTGATCCTGAAGAAGGTTCTGAGATACGGGAGAGAATTTTTAATAAGGTTGATTTACCTGCTCCATTTCTGCCAATGATGCCTACGCGGTCTCCTTCATTGATTGTAAATGAAATGTCCTGTAGTGCCCAGAATTCTTCTGTTGTATGTTTCGATTGCTGGACCATTTTAAAAGGATGGCGCAGCCTTTTAATGATTTTTTTGATTTGATTGGAAATCGCATCCTTTAGAGTAGAATATCCCTCTTGAACATTGTGCTGGATCAGGTATTTTTTAGAGATGTTTTGGACTTTAACAACATGTGACATAATTAAATTTTATCCGCAAAAAAACGTTCCATTTTTCGAAAATAATATAAACCTGATAGTGTGCTTAAAATGGCATATAAAATAGAAATAGTAAGCGTCATCCTAAAATAAGGGTGCGTTGTGCCAAAAAAGGCCCAACGAAAGCCGTCGATAATTCCCACCATAGGGTTCAACGCATAGAGCCACTGCCATTTTTCTGCGATGATAAAGCTGCCGTAAGCGACTGGAGAAATGAACATGCCAAATTGAACAAAGTAGGGAACGATGATCCGAAAATCACGATAATTCACAGTAAGTGCTGAAAGCCACAATCCCGTTCCGGCGCACGTGAAACAAATTAGAAGGATAAAAAAGGGCAATGTTAAAATAGTCCATCCAATGTCTACATTCATGAAGAACATTAAGATAATCAACATTGCAGCTGCGATTGAAAAATCGACAAGATGTACAATGATTTGAGAGAGCGGGATAATGATGCGTGGAAAATAGACCTTTAAAATCAGATGAGGATTATTCACTAAGCTATTGCAGGTGTCCATGGCTGCCGCAGCAAATAACTGCCAGGGTAGCATGCCGGCTAATACAAAAACTGCATAATTGATATTATCGGAGGGGAGATTTGCGATTTTTCCAAAAATTAATGCAAAAACTGCCATGCTTAAAAGTGGCCGAATCAAAGCCCAAGATATACCTAAAAGTGCTTGTTTATAGCGAACTAAAATATCTCTCCATGCAAAAAAATAGAAAAGCTCTCGATACGCAATGAGCATTTTCAAGTAGGACTGATTTTGAGGAGTAATTTCTGTGAGCATAATAGATGATTTTTTTGGGGGTTTTAGATTCCTTTTCGCTAACTTTGAAGCTTATTGATCACGCAAAGCTAAAAAAATTGGATCTCAAAACTTTTTCGTATAGGAGTCTATACTATATAAACTTTTAGCTTTTTTTGACATCCTTGTTGAAGGTCTTATGAGTGTAGATGCTTTATGTATTTAATGCAAAGAACATGTTAATGTTTTTGAGTTCACTTGTGTATAGTGTACTAGAGAAAGTCTTTCTTCAGCGTATTAATTTTTTCGGAAGAGGTGTTTAAATCGTAGGTAGGTCTATTAAGCAATATGCCTGCTAAAAAGAAGATGGTATAAATGATCCCGCTGGTTAATGAGATTAAAAAAGGATTGGTAAATCCCGAAAGCAGCCATAAAATAAATAGCAATAAAAAGGAAAGTTTAATGATGGTAAGTGGTGGTTTTAAAAATTCAATAGCAATTACACCTAAAGCCATTAAAAGCAGCGAAATCCCAATTACTCCAAATTGCATGAGAAAGGCTACCCATTGCACCTCATAAGAGTGTTGAATTTTATCATCGCGGACTGCATTAGTGGCATATCCACCCATGCCTTTTCCTAACAAGGGAAAGTATTCAAATTCCTGTATGAGGTTTTGGATTTGGATTACGCGCGTTTGATCGGAATCATAGTTACCTGCATTGCGGTTTTTAAGCACTTTTGAGAATGGTTCTGTACCAATCACAGCGACCGCACAACCCATGAGCAATAGTATAGCGAAGACCACCTTGATTTTCCCTATCAACTTATCACTTATCCAATAGAAAAAATAGCCGAACAAACCTACTAAAATGAGGTAGCGTGAAAAACTTAAGAAAATGGAGAGGGGTGAAATGATCAGAAATAAAATTCTAAATTTTTTGTTAAGATTGAGGTTTAAAACTGATGAATGCAGCACAAACAAAATAAGAAATGGAGTGATGATGTCGACAGATGTCTGCATGCGCATTAATTGTCCATAAATGTCCATGCTCATAAAGCGCATACCCATCATGGTTAACAAAGTAAAAATATTGATGACACCTAAGATGTGTAGAATAACAGCTGATACTTTGATGAAGGAGTAGGTGAAATTGGTGTAGATGACTGCTTTTAAGATTCGCTCGGGAGAAATAACTTTGTGGTTAACCAGATATACTGTAAAGAAGACAAATAATAGAGTGATAAGAAAAAGTTTAAATTGGTCTACAGGGCTTTCTAGAGAATCTGCATGAATAGCTCCAATTAGTAACCAAGTAAACACAAAAGTTAAAAAATAAAAAAGCACTGACAAGTATTTTATTTGATAAAAATTGAAATGTCTTGTCACCAAAAAATGTAAACCTACGAAAAAAGTGGTGGCTAGAAATGCCAAGCTTTTGGGATTCAATAAGCCATGCCCCCCATCTGAAGGCAGAAGAAGTCCACACATGATCAACAGCAGATAAGAGCTGATTAAAAATGTGGAGTAGAAACGTTTGGTTGAGATGTGGAGCATGTCTTAAAAGCTTAAAGGTGTATTTGATTGATTCTATGGAGTGTACCCGAAACGTTGATTTTTCGAAAGCGGTTGCTTGTGAGGTATTGAAATATTGCATAAATCTTCCTTGCAATAAAAGAGGCCGACGGCTAAGATACCCATAGTTCTTTATTAAGGAAAGATGGCTGAGTGGCCGAAAGCACATCCCTGCTAAGGATGCATACTCGTAAGGGTATCGAGGGTTCGAATCCCTCTCTTTCCGATTTTCTAAATGATCCAATCTATATTGTTAAATTATCAAAAAATTATTTTTTTTCAGTTGGTTCTCTTTAGTGTTTTGAACCTAAAGGATGAATCAATCGTTTCATTGCAATCCTGGCATTTATTCTTATTATTTGTTATGTTCTTTGCGAGTATTGAGAGTAAATGGCGAAATTTTTGTGGCCTAGACTTCAGAGGTGATTCCGTAATTCGAAAAAGGCAGTCAGGCAAAAAAAGGTAGTCAGGGCGTCCCGCCCTGATGTACAGGCCGAGACGGCCTGGCTACCTTTTTTTCTCTGATGCGAAGCCTTTGTAGCCTACCCTCTTCCGTCAGGAGAGAAAAAGGTAGCCAGGCCGTCTTGGCCTGTACATCAGGGCGGGACTAGGCTGGTCAATCTAAGGAGTTTTTGGCTCAGAAATACCAGTAAAGCATGTTCCACTTTTTGTTCTGCTAATTACCGGTACAATGATACGTCCTTAAGGCAGGCGAAGCAAGAAGGTATCCAGGGCGTCCCGCCCTGTGCCTCAGGGCGGGACGCCCTGGATACCTTCTTGCTTCGCGTTGCAGTGACTTTTAAGGACGTACGTAAAATGGGAAAAAAATAAGAAAGAATTTTGAGGGCACATTTAGAGCTAGATTGACCAACCTAGGGCGGGACGCCCTGACTACTTTTTTCGAATTACGGAATCATCTCTGAAGTCTAGGCTACGAAAACTTCGCTCTTTACGCCTACCATGAGACATGCACAGCCTATGTTCACTTAAATAATAGGGTTGATCAGTAAGCTTTATTGCACTAAGATCATTTTATAAAAATTAACAGTCTGTCAAAAAAAGGTGTTGCGATGAGCGAAGCCAATGCAAAAGTAAGAGTCCCTCCTAATTCAAAAGAATCTGAAATGATGGTCTTAGGCTGTATGCTAACAAGCATTAACAGCTTAAACATCGGTGCTGACTCATTGGATGACTCAGACTTTTATTACACCGAGCATAAAACGATCTTCCAGGTACTCAAAACCGCTTATAAAAATGATAAGCCTGCTGATGTGCACCTTGTCTGTGAAGAGCTTAAACGTCAAGAGAAGCTGAAATCGGTCGGTGGAGCTGCTTATATAACAACCTTAGCGCAGTATTCGGGTACATCCGCTTATGTTGAAGAGTATACACAGTTAATCCGCAGTAAGTCGATTTTGCGCCGCATGATTCATGCCTCACAAGTTGTTGAAAAAAGGGCTTTAGATGAGCCTGAAGATGTGATGGTGACTCTAGACGAGGCGCAGCAGCTCTTTTATCAAATTAGCCAAACAGCTAGTCGGGACTCTGGAACGCTGTTGTCAGAGATTTTGTCCGGTGTCAAATCAGAAAAATCTGTTCCATTCCTTAAAGAGCTGCAAGAGCGGCAAGAGCGCTACCTTGTGCGTGGTCCTGAAGAGGGTGGTTTTACGGGCATGCCTAGCCATCTGATGGATCTAGATAAAATGATCAATGGGTTGACGAATTCTAACTTGATCATCTTGGCTGCGCGTCCTGCAATGGGTAAAACCGCTTTGGCCATTAATATTGCTGAAAACGTCTGTTTTAAAAATAATGTTCCGGTCGGCATTTTTTCTTTGGAAATGAGTGCTGAACAGCTTGTGCATCGTATTGTCTGTTCACAGTCTGAGGTGGAGTCAGATAAAATCAAAACGGGTGCCTTAAGTGGTATTGAATATCAGCGTATTGTGGCCAGTGTCAACCAAATGCAACAGCAATTGATGGTGATCGACGACCAGCCTGGACTTAAAGTAACGGATTTAAGGGCACGTGCAAGGCGCATGAAAGAGACGTATGGCATTGGCTTATTGATTATCGACTACCTGCAGTTAATCTCAGGGTCGGGTACCTCGCGCAACCAAGACAGCCGTCAAAATGAAATCTCTGAAATTTCGCGTATGTTAAAAAACCTAGCACGTGAGCTCAATATTCCTGTCATATGTTTGTCACAGCTTTCTCGTAAGGTAGAAGAGCGCCCAGGACATCGACCCATGATGAGCGATCTGCGTGAAAGTGGAAGTATTGAGCAGGACTCTGACATTGTGATGTTCTTATTGCGTCGCGAGTATTATGACCCGTTGGATAAGCCTGGAATGGCTGAGCTTATTGTCGCCAAAAACCGCCATGGTGCGATCGGTACGGTTAACTTAACCTTCCGCAAAGAGATTGCGCAGTTCGCTAACTATACACAAGTTAGGTATGATACAAATCCTGCCGATAGCGAGTTGGAAAAGGCGTTTAGTTCTTTTTCACCTTAAAAAGTCATGGCAAGGCGAAGCATGAAGGCTCCAGGCCGTCTCGGCCTAAGCTGGTCAATCTAAGCAGTTTTTGGCTCAGAAATACCAGTAAAGCATGTTCCACTTTTTGTTCTGCTAATTACCTGTGCAATGATACGTCCTCACGGCAAGGCGAAGCAAGAAGGTATCCAGGGCGTCCCGCCCTGTGCCTCAGGGCGGGACGCCCTGGATACCTTCTTGCTTCGCCTTGCCATGTTTTTTAAAGACGTACTGTTTTCATTAGCATCAGGCCGAGACGACCTGATTACCTTTTTTTCTCTGACAGTGGATGGCTATCTGAACTGTTACGAAAAAACTTTCAAAAAAGCAAATAGTTCCCTATAGTCCTTTTATTAGTCCATTATAAGGAACCCAATATGCGTTTTCTATCCATTATTTTTTGTTTTTTTACCCTCCTATCTTCACCCATATTAGACGCTTTAACGCCGGCCGATATTCCAATTGTAAAATGTGCAAATAATCGCATGGATCAAAGAAAATGTGAGCTATCTATTTGTGCGATCTTCAGAGACGAAGGGCCTTATTTAAAAGAATGGATTGAGTTTCATCGTTTGGTTGGTGTGTCGCACTTTTACCTTTATAATAATTTGAGTCAGGATATCTACTGGGAAGTGTTACAGCCCTATATAACAAAAGGGATTGTGGAGCTATTTGATGTGCCTTTTGATTCCTGTGCATATAATGATGGCGCTAAAACGCATAACTTTGTGCAAGTTTGTTGTTACACGCATGCCATCAATCTCGCTAGCAAAAGCAATTGGTTAGCAATTATTGATGTTGATGAATTTATTTGTCCTGTTATCGATAAGGATATTCCTACCGCACTGACGCGTTATCCAAAAGCTGGAGGACTAGTTGTTTATTGGCAAATTTATGGAACTTCTAATATTTGGGATCTACAGCCTGGAGAGTTAATGATTGAAAAATTGTTACTGAAGGAGCCTAATAAGGGGGGGAAAGGGTTGTTTAAGACCATTATTAGACCGAAATACGCAGGGAAATGCATGGATCCTCATTATACTAAAACTAAACATAAACTTTTAATAACGCCGAATGATCAAAAATTTCATCACAAACGTACTTTTTCATTATTACCTGTAGATGTTATTCGAATTAATCACTACACCTTTCGCACGGCGTCATACTATTTTAACTATAAAAAGCCTCGTAGAGCTCGCTGGGGTTATGCTCCATCTCCCGAAGTAGAACGGGCTGATTTGGATGGGGCAAATGCGGTCTATGATCCTGTGATGCTGCGATTTGTTGTGGAGCTTAAAAAACGCATGGGAATGTAGGGTTGAAAGGGTCGAATCATCAAGCATGATGGGAAGTTATCGCTAGATGAAATCCCTGAAGACGCTATATCGACAAAAAAAGTTTTTCTGAAATTAAAAAAAATAGGGGGAAGTTTGGATTCAATTCAAGGCTCTCGGGGCTTAATGGAATTTGGCGCGTTCTCTTTTCTTTACATTTTATTCGGAGTTGTTTAGAATCGTGTTCCATGAATTTGTTTTGATTAGCAGTTAACATTCCAAAGGGAGAAGCCATGTCTTCTGTAAAGAAAAAACGGAAATATAAGATTTCCAAGCACAAGCGCAAAAAGCGCAGTCGTCGTGACCGTCACAAAACCTAGTCTCTTTGATTAGGTTTGTGCCAGTGGGTGTTTTGGCATTCGCTGGAGGTACTTAGAGATATTCAATGCGTTGCTTTTTACCTTTTTGTACGGGTTAAAAAGTGGCGCATTTTTGTTTTGTAGGGTGTGTGTTTTTAGTAGGTTGTGAGAGTTGAGCGTGTTTTTTTGCGTGCGCGCACGCAAAAATATGTGTGCGCTTATGAATGACGGGAGCCTTCCTTTTTTTGTATTTTTTTGTATTTTTCTGTACTAATCTTATACGCGGGGAAGTGGTATTTGGCTTGAGGCGCCACTACCGTGGCTTAGCTTCTTTTTTGATACCCATAGTTTGTGCCTATGGCACGGTTCTATGGGTTATTATTAAAAATGGCCCTACCGGGCTTATAAGAGTGATACGTTTTTTTTAGAGAGGTTTGATCTCACTTCCAAACCATTAAATCTTTCCAAAGAAAACATCTTGGTAACCAAAAAGACAACAGCAGTACTAACGCAAAGAGCGTCAATATAGGGTTAGAAACAGCTTGCTAAAATCTGTACATATCTGATACTATCTACTTATATGAGTAGATTTATCAAGATAGGCGAAGCCTCAAAAGTAATGGGTGTAAGTATTCAAACTCTTAGACGATGGGAAGAGACTGGGTCTGATCTTAATTTTATTGACATGTCTCCTTAAAAGTTATGGAGTCTTTCTTGACATTTTAAGAGCAAAGGCGGCGATGCGATGGGTGAACTTGTAATTTATCAATCAGATGATGGGTCTGAAGTATCCGTAAAACTTGAAGGAAATACCATTTGGGTTACTCAGTCGATGGCAACAAGCGCAGCGGTGCTTTTCTGTTTGTCGATTTTCTGAACCGCAACAATGCACTAACTAATACGGGACAGACAACCGGTAATCAACGACATCGGTCTTGCAGCATTAGCTCTACTTGTAGCTGAATCTGCTCCAACGCAAAAGGAAACAATGGTCCGCTTGATTGAAAACATGCTGGTTGGGTGCGGTAAGGAATCATGATCGGACAGCGTATTGGGTATATCAGAGTCAGCACTTTCGACAAGAACCCGGAACGTCAACTGGACGGCATCAAGGTTGATCGATTTTTTGCAGACAAAGCATCGGGTAAGGATACCAAGCGCCCGGAATTGGATGCGCTGATGAGTTTCGCGCGCACCGGCGACATTGTGTTTGTACATAGCATGGATCGCCTGGCGCGCAATCTCGATGATTTGCGCCGCATCGTGCAAATACTGACGCAACGAGGCGTGCATATAGAATTCGTTAAGGAACACCTGAGTTTTACCGGTGAAGATTCGCCAATGGCTAATTCGATGTTGTCGGTTATGAGTGCGTTTGCCGAGTTCGAGCGGTCCCTTATCCGCGAGCGCCAGCGAGAAGGTATCCAGGGCGTCCCGCCCTGAGGCACAGGGCGGGACGCCCTGGATACCTTCTTGCTTCGCCTTGCCGTAAGGACGTATCATTGCACAGGTAATTAGCAGAACAAAAAGTGAAACATGCTTTACTGGTATTTCTGAGCTAAAAACTGCTTGGACTGAACAGCCTAGGGCGGGACGCCCCGGCTACCTTTTTTGCCCTGACGAGGAAGGGGTATCTGAATTGTTACGATAAAGGTTTCTGTCCACCTCAAGTGAGGTGCGCTTATTAAGTGTAATGAGCCACAAAATATTCCTAAAGCAATAACAGAGCGTGTCCCACAGATTTTAGGAGCTGTGTACTTCCGGAAAGCACATTTCGAGTGCTTGTCGCCAAGGGTAACACGTCACATGATCGAACTTTTTAGCGAATCGGTCTTGGCTAACGACGACTGCTTCACAATTTGGGATGTCTTTTGTAATTTTTATAAAGGCGCTGATGTCCCTTTCGGCTATTGTGTCAGAGCTTTTAATTTCGATGCAAAGGAGTTGCTTGCCTGGTCTTTCAATAACAAGATCTATTTCGACGTCTCCAGCTGTTCGGATAAATGAAAAACGATAATCAGGTTGAAAATAACTTCCTAAGCGAATAAATTCCAACAAAATATAATGTTCAAATGCTTCACCATAGGCAGAAGTTTTTGGGATTAAAGGCATGGAAAGCCTTCTAGATAAACTTCGGACAATGCCGGTGTCAAAAAAATAGAATTTGGGTTTTTCAACTAGACGCTTTCGAAGAGAGGTGTGAAAGGGTTCTAAGAAAAATCCAATCATTGTGTCCTCAAGCAGATGAAAATATTCTTTTATCGTTTTATCATCCACACCGACATCTCTGGCGATATTTGCATAATTGATGACCTTTCCGTTACACTGTGCTGCGACTTCAAGAAATCGGCGGAAAGGCGGTAATTTACGGATGACCTGTTCGTTCCAGATCTCTTCCTTCAGGTAGGTGTCTGCGTAGGCGCGTAAAAACTCATCCTTTTCAGAAGCCTCTTTCAAACTAAAAATTTTGGGTAAAGTGCCCCAGTGTAGGGCCTCTTCTAAATTAAATTGATCCATTAATTCAAAACAGGAGAGCGCATGCAAATGGTACACAAATGCACGGCCAGCTAGTAAATTTGCTCCCCCTCTCTTCAATTTACGGGCGCTTGATCCGGTTAGAACAAATATTTTATCTGTTTCTTCAATCAAACGATGCACCTCATCCAGTAATTTGGGTACTTTTTGTATCTCATTGATGATGACATAGATGATTTCACTGGGAAGTGCCTTAATGATGGCATAGAGGTCGCTTGGATTGCGAAAAAATTGATCCTCAACTTTTGAGTCTAGTAGGTCCAACCATAGACACTGTTTTGGATTGAATCTTTTTTTTAATAAGGTGCTTTTACCTGTGCCTCGAGGTCCAAAAAGGAAGAAGCTGTGTTTATGGGAAAAACGTCTTAGGCGTGGAAACATCGTCTACTCCGGATTTGCTTGACATTATGGTTAGTATACTCCATTTTTGCTGGCATTGTCATTAATTATTTGCGTTTTTCGGAGTATACTCCGGTTTTAGTTGACAAATCCGGAGTATAGGTGGATTTTTCGAACCAAGTATTCAAAAAATTGTTCTGATTTCCTATGCCCTGAACCCATCACCAGCGATATAATTTATCTTTTAATTAGGTTTAAGAAGTTTTTTTGATGAAAGCACTATAAATGAAGAAATTATGAAGTGTAATATTTAAAAAATTCAATATATAACATCTAGGATAGCCTATAAAGGTGTGTTGAAAACATTTATTTTTATTTAGCGCTCGATAGAAAAAGAGATGCGTTTAAATTCATTTATTCATTATAAGCAGACCTTTTTCACTCATCCAAAATTTTTGCATTGACTTTACCTATAGACCTCACACCCTATTGATTAAGGTATTCATATGAAACGCTCTGTTATTCTCATTTACTTGTGGACGTGCTTCAGTGTTTTCTCCATCTTTTGTGAAGAAGAAGATAAGCCATTACCCCTTTCAAACATAAATGGTGGCGCATGCTCCATTGTCAATCGTTGTGTCAGTGCAATCACGGGCGATTACATGGAATCGTCTGCTGATCTTGTGATTTCGGGCCCTGAACCATTAGTTTTCGAGCGATTCTACGCTAGTTCCGATTATCAAACAGAGTGCCTAGCTAATGGTTGGAGACATAATTTCGACTCAACCGTTGCATTTAAGTATACTTATGGGTTGTGGATTGGAGGATATCGCGTGGAAAGCCCTGATTACCTCGTGCGCTATTCTGAGCCCAATGGTAGAAGTACACTTTTTTCAGGGAATGAACCGAAGAAAGGGTATGATGTGAAAATGGAATTTAGTTCGGAACATAACCTGAAAGGTTTGACTAACTATGGTTTAGGAACCATTAGCGGACAGGATAATCTGAATAATGTAGGGCTTCTATTTCAATCAAAAAAAGAGAATCTTTTAATCAAAATGGGAGATGGAACACAGCGTCAATACGCCCGCAATAAACGCTATTCTGCTCTGACCTACGATATTCAAGAAGAAAAAAAAATGAACGGAAACAAGCTAAAGTATACCTACAATAAACATCATGAATTGGAGGCTGTCTCATTTATGGATGGCTCAGAAAAGACCCTCTATAGCTCATTTAAATTTAAGGAAACGCCTAAGAAAAAAGGTATAGATCCTACATTTGAAATCACCGGAAATGATGGTCAACAGGTGACCTATACACTTAAAAAAGTGAAATCCTCCAAAAAAGATAAAGAGAGAGGTATCGGAGATTGCTATCGTATTGCAGAGGTAGAGCGATCACATGCCCCGAAAGAATTTTATCAGTATGTTCCAAAGACAAATCTCTCTTCAGCGCATATTTGCCGCAGAGAATTTCCAAAAAACCGTTTTCTGGAAATCGAGCACTATACGTCCGGAGATAATGACGTGGGTGGGAAGCATATTAAATTATCTAAATCCGATTTTCAAGTGAATCGCGTCAAACTCCTAAAAGCTCCTGTTGGAAATGACCCTAAACCTATTATTACACATCGCTTTTTCTATTACGGCACCGAGAAAAAACATAAGAATCACCTTGTAGAGATATTAAACGGGTTTACGGAGGTTCTGGATGCCTATAATCATAAAACAACATACCATTACAACAAGGAAGAGCGCTTATCAGAGATTAGGCATTATACCGGGATTGATCAGTATGCGGTTAATCACGCCGAATCCTTGATATGGGATAACGAAGGGAAATTGATCGGAAAAACCTTGACGACCGGTTCAAATAAGGTACCCAAAACCGCGTGTACAATTGGCTACGACTCCTTTGGAAATGTAACGTCAGAGAAGTTGTACGGGGACCTTACCGGTAAATCTCCATCCTTAATGTTAGGCGCTAATGATCTTCCGATTGAAAATGGATGCGATTGCTTCGAGAAGAGCTCTCAATACTCTCAAGATGGATACAATCTTTTATTAACTCAAAAAGAAACGAATGGAAAGGGCTACTTATTCTCCTATCACCCCAATACGCACACACTTGCAAGCAAACTAGAGACTGATCAAGGGGGCATTTCTGTTCGCAACTTTTATAGCTATAACGGGCAGGCCTGCCTGATCAAAACGATCACTGATGATGGCATCACATCTGATGTGAATAATTTGTCGGGAGTCACTGAGCGAAAGATTACTTATACATATCCCAGAACGACTGCTCCATTTGGAGTTCCTGAGAAAATAGAGGAGAAGTACCTAGATCTTACGACGGGTCAAGAAAAACTTCTTAAATGCATTGTGAATACACATTCCAGAACCGGACTCCTCCTAAAGCAAGAGCATTACGATAGCAATAATGTCTATCAATACGCCCTATCATGGAATTACAATCCTCATGGAAAGGTTGTGTTTGAACAAAATGCACTAGGGGAAAAGATTCATCGCGAGTATGATGAGAATGACAATCTTGTGAAAGAAACAGGTCCAAACCCCAGTTGTATCCAGACTTTTACATATGACTTTTCTAATCGCCTCATTAATAAAAAACAGGAACATTCCGACAGTCTAACACTTGTCACCTCCTATCGTTATGATTTTCTAGGGAATTTGATTGCCACAACCGATTCATTCGGAAATGAGACAACATTTTCTCATGACGATTTTGGCCATGTCATCGCAATTACTTATCCCGCTATCCCTAATGAAGAAGGGATTCTCACTCTCCCCAAGGAACACAAAGAATATGATGCGCTTGGAAATGTAACCGTTTCAAGGGATCCACAAGGCAATGCGACATCTACACGCTATAATATTTTGGGTAAGCCTCTCGAAATTCGTTATCCTGATGGAACCTTCGAGCTTTTTGAATACACGATTGATGGGGCATCGATCACTAAGAAAACTGCCAAAAATGGAACCATAACGCATTATACGCTCGACTCTTTTGGGCGTGTCAAAAAAGAGGAACTTTTATCTGCTCAAAATGAGCTTTTAAGCACCATTTACAATACCTATAATGGCTTTCATTTAACCTCCACAATTGATGCGGAAGGGATCAAGATTTTCTACCAGTATGATGGAGCCGGACGCCTTTCAAAAGTCATCAAGCCTTTTGGGAATCTAACGGAGATGGAATATGATTCCCTAGGTCGAGTCTGTACAAAACGCGAAAGCAACCCTTATTCCCCTGATTTTTGCTCCGTAAAAAGACTCTCTTATGATTTCTTAGATCGCGTGATAGAAGAGATCACTGAAGATCATACAGGGACTCTTTTAACTATCAAAAAAATGACATACGATGTCGACGGCAATGTGATTTCCCAGACAACACGTAACTGTACCGGAGATTCGGTCACTTTTGCTGAATACAATTCCCGAAAAGAATTAATAAAAAGTATCGATGCTGAAGGCAATACAACCCAAATTACCTACGATTACTTCTTCCGCAATGCCTATAATCAGACAGTCTTACAACAAACAGTGACTGACCCGTTAGGGAACCAAACGATCACAACCTTCAACACCTTGGGAAAGGAATCGACGCTCTTAAAGAAAAACCCCTTTGGATTGCCTACAGCCAAACAGGAATCCCTTTATGATAAAACAGGCAACTGTGTGTTGACCACTGAAACTGTCTTTGCAGGAGATCAGATCCGGGATGTTGTTAAAACGCGTTATGCCTACAACGCCATGCAGCAACTGCTCTCTCTGACAGAGGCGGTTGAAACTCCCCTGCAGAAGATCACGAACTACAAATATAATGCTTTTGGGCAGCAAAAGACCTTGATCAAACCCGATGGCATAGAAATTTATTATCAATATGACAGCAAGGGACGCCTCGCAGACTATACAGCTTCCGATCATTCCTTTGCCTACTCCTATGTATATGACAAAAACGATCGACTCACTAGCGTTCACGATCGATTAAACAATAGTGTCAATGAAAGGGTGTACGACGACTTAGGTCAAGTCATCACAGAGCAATTAGGCAATAGGCAGACGCTGCAGTATGTTTATGATTATTTAGGGCGCGTCAACACTCTCACACTCTCCGATTCCTCTCAGGTGCAGTATGTCTACAACCCCGTTTCTCTTAAAGAAGTTCACCGACTTTCATCTTCAGGTGATTCCCTCTATTCTCACTACTATCAAGCGTATGATCTTTCAGGCAACCTTCTCAACGCCAAGTTGATTGGCAATTGTGGAGAACTAAATTTTCAATACGATGCATGCAATCGAATAACAGAGATGACTCATCCCTTATGGTCACAAAGTGTCCCAGATGGAGGCTACTCTCCAGTCGGAGATCTGTTGAACTATAATTTACATGATGTACAAGGAGAAACCACCTCGTTTTTTACATACGATGACCTTTACCAGTTGACTTCAGAAACGGGAGTGGCCTCTCACGCCTATGCGAATGATTCCGTACAGAATCGATTATTAAAAGACACTATCGTCTATCAGGTGAACGCGTTGAATCAGCTGACACATCAAGGTGAAACTCACTATACATATGATAAAAACGGGAACTTGATTCAAGAAATTTCAGATGGAGAAGTCTCACAATACACCTATGATGCATTAGATAGACTTGTCAGCTTGACTAAAAACGATACGCAGTATCGGTATAGCTACGACAGCTTTAATCGCCGCCTTTCCAAATCGATTTACATAAATCAAAACGGAAATTTTCGTTTGGCAGAAACTGTAAACTACCTTTATGCTCTGGAAAATGAAATCGGAACAGTAGACTCAAATGGTTCAATAAACCAGCTTAGAGTCCTCGGAGTCGGCAAGGGCGCTGAAATAGGAGCATCCATCGCATTAGAGCTCGGTGGAAATGTTTACGCCCCCATCCATGCCCTAAACGGAAGTGTAAGCTGTCTCTTGGAACTTGACTCTGGAAAATGTATAGAGACCTATCGATACTCCGCATACGGCGAAGAACTAGTCTTAGACGATTCGGGAAAATCTATATCAACATCAGCGATAGGGAATCCATGGCGTTTTTCCAGTAAGCGTGTCGATGAGGAAAGCGGTCTAAGTTATTTTGGAAGACGGTACTACAACAGCCGCATTGGCCGATGGGTCTCTCCCGACCCATTAGGACTATCGGAAGGACCGAACTTGTACGCTTATGTGATGAACAGACCGTTGACACTAATTGACTTGTATGGATTGTACTGCAAAAACTGTCAACAATCATACTTGGATGAAGCAGCATCGAAAATACGCTTTGACGACACCTTTGAGTACCGGCATGCAAAGGGATACGACGATCATTCATACAGCTTTGACATAGGTTTGCCTGAATTCGAAGACCGCGGGGTTGGGTTCATCAATGGAATAGGCAATAATTTTGATGGTGCATTTGAATCAACGAGGTATATTTCTCAACTTTTAGGAGGTAAAAATGTGCATAGTGTATATAATCCGACCCATGGGTTGCCTTATGACCTCAAAGAATCTTACTTTAACCTAATATACGTCGCGACAGATCCCGTCAGGCAGCTGCACGGCATGTGGGACAATTATTTTAACAGCACATCTGACGTCTCTAAGTTCTTAATGGTGTGTCATAGCCAGGGTGCAATACATGTGCGAAACGCATTACTGACCTACCCTGAAGAACGAAGGAACCGCATCTCAGTCCTAGCCATAGCACCCGCAGCTTATATGCCCAAGGGGCTTTGCGCCCAAGCTCTGCATTATCGAGCCGGAGCAGAGCGAGATGTTGTCCCGCGACTTGACTTTTTTGGTGCAGCAAGAGCTGGAAATACGATTGTGGATTTGAAGTCGCATCCCGATGCGCCTTTGTTCGATCATCCGTTTGGGAGTTCAACGTATACTCTACCCTTAGCAAAGGGACTTAAAAATTTTATCAGCACAGGAAGAATGTAATGAACCCTTTTATTGTAACGACTCTATGTATATTAGCCTTGCAACCAATAGGCTGTACTCCTATGAAATATGATTGTCAGAATTTTGAAATACCTAAAGAAGATCTTATCGTTGATGCAATTTTAGAAAAGAGCGCGATTTTTCTAGAAAAGAAATATAAAATGCATCCTATGGGAACAAATGTAGCAATGCCTAGCGGCATTGTGAATCTGTTAGGACTCCATTTCCAAACTCAAAGGACTTTGACTAAGGAAGAGGCTCGAAAAATTCTAGTGGATTCAGCTCAATATCTTCTTAACTCAATCAATAATAATCAAGAGATCAGACCTTATTTAAAAGTGTATCCCTTTACATTAGATAACGTCGATATCACCATTTTTATAAATAATTCAGCCGGATATCCTGTTGAGGATTCAGGTATTGGCATTGCCAGCATCAGAGATGGAAAATTGGAATACAACATTCTTTCAACTGTAGATAACATACCTGTATTTAAGAACACATCAATAGAATCATATGAAGATGCGTTGAAAATTACGCAACAGATTGGTCATTAAATCGTTGTCCGCAAATTAAAACCTATTGAATCAATAGAGATTGGGCTGGTCACTGCCGTGAAAGTTGTTCTGAAAAAGTCATGGCCAGGCGAAGCGTGAAGGTAGCCAGGGCGTCCCGCCCTGTGCCTCAGGGCGGGACGCCCTGGCTACCTTCACGCTTCGCCTGGCCATGACTTTTTAAGGACGTACAAACATCCTGCATATCTTGCAGCTTGCGATCTTGCTTATCTTGTTTTATCTTTGACCGAAAGTCTTTGCTGTGTAGGTGATCAAGCTCTATTGCGGCTTCATTTTTTAGCTGGCTCGAAGACATAAACATGTGTTACGATCCTCACTTTGAAAACAGCAGGAAACATACCATAGTGAGCATCTAGGTGTTGGCAAAGAGCTATTTCCATCTACAACACAATTGGAAGACGATGAGATTAAAATGATCGTCGAAAAAATATTAGATGCTCACCTTACGCACGGAGCGAGATGCAAGCAATGGGTGGCGGCAGGTATGT
>Ga0207102_1023_pt1 | contig 28126 bp, 27 predicted proteins | sample Alteio_BWMinHeat_80_FD_153573 | JGI IMG/M metagenome (GOLD analysis project Ga0207102, IMG submission 153573) | Enriched cells from forest soil in Barre Woods Harvard Forest LTER site, Petersham, Massachusetts, United States -... | ecosystem: Environmental > Terrestrial > Soil > Temperate forest >... | reverse complement strand
GGAAGAGGCGGGAATCCCCTTTCATGCCACTAAAGACCTAGGTATTGTTCTTTGTGTTGAATCGCTTGACGAAGAGTTTGTTTTTGCATTCAAGGAGTTCATAAAACAGGGGATTTATCAAAATCGTCAACAGAGTACTGGAAAGGATGTTTTTTATCGTTTCTCTACTCCTGAAAATAAAAACTTTCCTGCCATGCTAGAACTCTTTTCACGACTTCCCGATACAATAAAATTAGATATAGGAGGACATCTAACACCAATTCCTCTAAATGAATCAAACACTAGCCTATCCGCGATTCTGCTAGATGACAACTACTATCATTTCATTCACGCAGGAAAATTCAACGTATCGAAAAAGATTCTACCGATTTGAAAACTTTGGATTTGAAAAACGCAACCTATGAAAAAGTATTAAATAATCTTAAAGCGATTTACAACATTGCTCTTTGAAAGATCATTGACAGGCGACTGCTTTTAATCTTGATTTTCTTTTCCTGTTCTGCCAAAGTGGTTCCCATCGTACGACCCCAGCGCCCGAATGATGTCCCTATTTTTGGAAGAGTGGCAGAGTGGCCGAATGCGTCTGTCTCGAAAACAGATTCACCAGCAATGGTGACGTAGGTTCGAATCCTACCTCTTCCGATTCCATAAGCCATTCCACACTGGCTTCTCAACAATATACAACCCATTAATAAACGCTGTGCTGTTTTCTGCTGCCAAATCGACTTTTTGTCGATTCTGCACAAATCCTGCACAGTAACCGAAATTATTGTTGGGAGAGTATTGTCTTATGGCAAAAACACAAGAGCCAGGCATCACAAAAATAGAAGGGGTTAAGGGGTCTTCTTACCGAGTTCAAATTCGCATTAAAAACGGTGAACATCTATCCAAGAATTTTGAGAACTTTAAAGATGCCAAAGATTGGAAGAGAAAGAATACTGCTGCTGTAAAAGCTGGTGACCCCCGTATGAAACCACCCAGATGCGACGCCTTACCATTGGCGATCTTATAGATCGCTTCATTGAAAATGAGCTGAAAAAGCTTAGAAATCATAAAACGATGCTTGGCCATCTCAACTGGTTCAAACAGGAAATCAGAAGCATTACACTCAAACATAAATACATACACCGAACGTGACTCAAAAGTTGGGTGGTAGATTATGTGGCGCAAATTCTCCTTTTGAATAATGAGCTGTTCGTTCTTGAAAGTCAGTTAAGTGTGTGCTAATCTGATTTTTTTAATTTTTTCCAGAGGATCCACATGCCACTAACCAAGATTAATAATCAGGAAATTTATTTTGAAGATTCCGGCGGAAATGGCCCTGCCATTGTTTTCATGCATGGATTCCTTATGGATCAGTCTCTTTTTGACCATCAAGTAGCAGCGCTAACCCCTCGTTATAGATGCATTCGATGGGATGCAAGATGCTTTGGCAAAACAAAATGGGACGGAAAGCCATTTAATCTCTATGATTCAGTTAAGGATTGTTTTGGCCTGATGGACTTCCTTGGTATTGATTCGGCTATTTTAGTAGGGATGTCTCAGGGTGGTTATTGTGCCTTACGGGCGGCTATAACTTCTCCTGAGCGCGTGAAGGCCCTCGTTCTCTTGAGCACACAATCAACCGTTGATCCAGAACCTTTGAAAGCTGCTTATCGTGAAATGAGAGACACCTGGAAGCAAGCTGGACCAATCCCTCTGTTATTAGAAGGGTTAGCAACAGCAATTTTAGGCTCTAAGCAAACGTCTAGTATGGAAGATCATTGGAATAAATGGCTACCTAAATGGAAGCAAATCTCTGGTGAAGCGATTTTCCACGCAATGAACAATTTATTGGACAGAGACGAAATTACTCATCTTTTGCACGAGATTACTTGCCCTGCTTTTGTTACTCATGGCGCGGACGATAGTGCCATTCCAGAATTACTAGGAAAGGAACTAAGTATCAAGTTGCCCAATTGTCGTGGATTTGTGGTGTCTCCTGGCGCCCATGCTGTCAATTTGACTCATCCTGAAGTTATCAATCCTCCTTTGAAAAAATTCTTAGATGGACTGTTTACATAAGTTAATAGAATAGGTATCCAATGAAATTTTTTGATCAGCTATTAAACCGCTTTCCTTTAACATCAGTTTCTGATTATCGAACAATGGCCCAAAAACGTCTTCCTGGGCAGCTCTTTGATTTTCTTGAAGGAGGAGCATTTGAAGAAGTTACCATCAAGAAAAATAGCGAGGATTTTCAAAAAATTCAGTTAAAACGAAAAGTGTTAAGAGATGTTTCAATTTTAAATCCTATAACATGAACAGCTGGCCATCATCGAGGATAGCAATTATTCGATATTCTTTAAAGATCGATTGCATAGTGAGAAAAATCCGAAAACATCTCGTGCTGTTGTAAGAAAAACACACCAATATTTCCTACATAAAGAACCCAATGCCAAAAAAAAACGCCATTCCTCCATGTTGATCCGCCACTTCTACATCTTGATTTTTAGCATTCAAAAGAGTGCTTATTCATGATTGACAAAAAGCATAAAAAACCGCAACATGTATTTATAATGTCTAAAAGGAACATTTTTGACACATGAAAAGGTTTTCAAATTATCTTAAGGAAATTCGTAGCAAAGGGACACGCTCTTTTACGCTCGATCAAGCTATGAAAGACCGAGAGCTTAAGAGAAATAATATCTTAACATCAGTCTACCGTGCAAAAAAACGAGGTGAAATCATAAGTCCTGCAAGTGGGCTTTATGTCATTGTGCCACCGGAGCATCAAATCTATGGCTGCATTCCTGCCGAAGAACTCGTCCCTATTCTAATGGATCATATGAAGGCCGACTATTACGTTGCCCTACTATCTGCTGCAGCTTACTATGGTGCGGCTCACCAAAAATCTGCATCCTTTCAAATTATCTCGAATAAACGTTTCATAAAACCTTTAAATTTTGGTCAGATTCATATCGAATGCATTTACAAAAAATCAATAACAGGTCTTCCAACCAGAAATATGACCGTAAATACGGGCTATTTAAAAGTTTCCTCGCCAGAGGTCACTGCCATGGACTTACTCCGTTATTCTGCCAAGAGTGGCGGACTCAATCATATTGCTACAGTCTTATCAGAACTTATTGAATCTATTGACCCAGACAAATTGCTTGCGCTAGCTCAATCTTCAGATGAAAAAGCATGGGTTCAAAGGCTTGGATATATTTTAGAAAAAATAGAGCCTATGGATGACACTATCGCAAAAACAACAATAGACAAACTGAGTGACTATTTAGCAACGCAAAGGCGACGCTATATTCCCCTCGCTAATGAGCAAGATTTCAAAGGTTTTGAACGCAGTAAGAGATGGAATATCATTGAAAATACAACTATCGAGAGTGACCTATGATTCCACAAAGTTATATTGAAAACTGGCGTACACAAGTCCCATGGCAAACATTAGCGATGGTCGAACAAGATATGGTAATCAGCCGTGCTTTAATCGACCTCTACAATCAACAACAAGTTCAAAATAGTCTCATCTTCAGAGGTGGCACTGCGCTGAACAAACTAATTTTCGATCCACCGGCACGCTACAGCGAAGATATCGACTTTGTACAGAGAAGACCTGGGCCCATCGGAGAGACCCTGAACGCCATAAGAAATGCATTAGATCCTTGGCTAGGAAATCCTAAGCGAAAGCTGACAGAACGTAGCGCAAAACTCGTTTACCAATACGCAGGAATTAACAACTTACCAGCGAAACTGAAGGTAGAAATTAATACGACTGAACATTTTCAGGTATTATCCCCGCTCCTGGTTCCGTACTCAATGAATTCAGAATGGTTTAAAGGTGATTGTACCATTGTGACATATGAGCTTGAAGAATTGCTAGCAACCAAACTTAGAGCGCTTTATCAAAGAAGAAAGGGCAGAGATTTATTCGATCTATGATTTGTATTTTCAAAAAGACTTGCGGATATCGACAGGGTTATACAAATATTTCATAAGTACTGCAAAAATGATGGCATCGCAATTACTAAAGACATCTTCCATCGTAATATGATCCAAAAACGCTTGAATACTGACTTTCAGGTCGACATGAGTGTTTTGCTGCCGCATCAAACTCATTGGGATTTCGATGAAGCTTTTGAGTTCGTTCTAAAACATGTTGTCAGTCGAATCGACAATGAGTAAAGCAACCATGAAAGGAAGGAAAATGAAATTGCTACTTTGCTTTTTGCTTATGACTTTAGTTGGGTGTGGTGATGATAATCATGATCCCAGCACCACCAAGACCAATTTCATTAATACAATTTTTGATTCAGAAATCGATGACAGCCCTTTTTCAATGAGCTACTCATTAAGGACTGTGCTATTTTCAAAGGAAATTATTAGTCTTTTCGGACACACAGACGTATACACCCATCTTCCACATAGCTGGGGACATTATGAAGGAAAAACCTATTGCAAGATTAATGGTAAATTCAAGACGATTGCACTTAACGTGAAATTTAACAGTCCAGCACCAAAATTTAATCTCGAAAGCGATGGCAAAAACTGTACATATTGAGACACTCTAGAATTATTATTTGCTCTCCGCAATACATTTATACTCATGATTTTTCTCCTTATCATGTTTATTTTCAGTAACTAAATATAATAAAGTAAAATCGATTTGTCAACAAAAAATCGATTTTTTATAAATTTATTGATTTTTTTATTCCTCCGAATTACATTGACGTTAGAAACCATAAACATTGCAAGGAAACAATCATGGGTTCTTATGTTGAAGATGTTTATCAAGCCCTTTATGAACAGATTCTCGATGGAACCCTAAAGCCGGGAGAAAAGCTACATATTGCCAAATTGGCTGAGATGTTTGGCGTTGGCTTAAGTCCTGTTAGAGAGGCCTTATCGAGGTTGATTGGTACTCACTTTATCACGGCTTTAAGCCAACGGGGATTTATCGTTACCTCACTCTCGCTAGATGATATGCAGGATATTTATGCAACAAGAACCTATATCGAGAAAATCGCCTTGGCACTCTCCATTGAAAATGGAAATGCTGATTGGGAGGCTAATTTGTTAGCTGCTTATCATCGCCTCTCCCAAGTCGAGAAAAAAACTGCGGTAGATACTATAGAAGCTTATAAAAATTGGGAAAAATATCATCGTGATTTCAATAAAGCTCTGATCGCTGCGTGCGGACTTAAACATTTGCTATTGATGCAGGAAAACATTTACCAGCAAACAGAACGCTATCGCCGTCTTTGGTTTTTAGCAGGTTTGAAAGAAGATAAGATTTTAAAATTTTCGATAAAACAAAAGGCGATCATGGACGCCGCGATTGATCACAATATTCAAAAGGCGACACATCTCCTTGAGGAACATTTTGAAAGTGCAAAAAAGCACATCTCAGAATTCTTGCAATAATCGAAGACTTTGTTTTATATCCTAAACATAGGAGAATATTTATGAAAATTATCGTTGTAGGTGCTACAGGTACTATAGGATCAGCGGTGGTCGAGAACTTGTCTAAGCGACATGAGGTGATAAAGGTCGGAAAAAGTTCTGGAGATATTCAAGTCGACATCACTAACTCAGAAGGCATCAGAACCTTCTTTCAGAAGTTAGGCCCTTTTGATGCCTTGGTTTCAGCCACCGGTGATGTAAAATTCGCCCCCTTTGAAGCCATGGATGCTGCAGCCTATCAAATAGGATTACAAAGCAAGCTCATGGGACAAGTTAATCTCGTATTGATCGGTCGTCAATTCATCTCTCCTAGTGGTTCCTTTACTCTAACGAGCGGCATCCTTTCTCATGACCCTATCAAATTTGGCTCTTCGGCTTCAATGGTCAATGGGGCTATCGATGCGTTTGTGCGCGCAGCAGCTGTTGAAATATCTCCGGGAATACGCATTAACGCTGTTTCCCCAACAGTTTTGCTGGAATCAATGCCCAGCTATGAACCTTATTTTCGCGGCTTTGAGCCTGTAGCAGCCAGCCGCGTAGCCTTAGCTTATAGCAAAAGCGTCGAAGGGCAACAGACAGGTCAAATTTATCAAGTTTCTTAACCCAAGGAGAATTTCAATGAAGAACACTATATTTGCTTTGTTTCTCTTTTTTCTTCATGCAAGTTTAATAGGCGCAGAATCCCATTGGCCAAATGGAGCACAGCTCGTCATTGCCATCAACATGAATTTCGAATCAGGGGGACAGCCGGAAGGCGCTCTTAGTCCTTGGACGGGAAGTCCCATGGAACCGGGTTATGTTGACTTACCAGCCAATACGTGGTGGGCCTATGGATATAAAGAAGGGATTGGGCGTTTATTGGATTTATGGGATAAACACAATATCAAAGTATCTTCTTATGTCGTTGGTGAAGCTGCTCTCAAAAACCCTAAAGTTGCTAAAGCCATTGCTGATCGAGGACATGAACTTGTGGCCCATGGAATACGGTGGCAAGATGGCGAATATAAACGGTGGCAAGATGGCGAATATAAGATGAGTTATGAGGAAGAGACAAAGTTCATTAAAGATGGCATCGATGCCATTGTCCAAACGACCGGCTTCAAACCTTCAGGATATAACGCTTGGTGGTTGCGTCGTAGTAAAAACACACTAAAAATCCTACAAGATTTGGGACTGAACTATCACGTCGACGATGTGAGCCGCGATGAACCTTTTGTGACGATGGTTCGTGGAAAAAAATTTGCAGTTGTGCCTTATACAGTGCGAAATAACGATATCGTTCAAGTCGAACTAAATCATTTCCCCGCTCAGCAATTTCTTAGCGAGCTCAAACTGGAATTTGATCGACTCTATGCTGAAGGTACTCAGAAGAGGCGTATGATGTCCGTATCTACCCACGATCGAATCGGGGGCACCCCTGCTATGGTAGAAGCCATTGATCAATTTATTCAGTATGCCAAAAAGCATCCTGGTGTGATCTTCATGCGTAGAGATGAAATTGCCAAGGTTGTATTAGATGAAAAAGATCCCCTCGTCGATAATACAGAAATCGAATATAATCAATAAAATTTGATTATTTTCACACGATGGCGAATTAAAGCCAAAAAGATGGTAAGGATGCCAAGGGCCCCATTAAAGGTCTTTTTAGACCATTCTTAGTTTTGGGGTCCTTGGCGCTCCTGTGATCCTTTTGGCCTTAATTCACACGTCGCATCATTTTCTTATTATCCCATATTGCGAGGGGTCCTTTTCTGAGTATACCTCTTTCAACCATAATTTCCAATTACTCCACTAAATAGCCCTTGGCAATAACTTGCTGAAATCTAAATACATAACTTGCTTTTGTATATGTCGTCATAGCTTCATTAACATAATATTTGCACATTAACATTCACTATGTTAGCATATGAAATATAAGGTTAATGATAAGGGGTCAATGGGTACTTTAATCGAAAATATAAAAAAATATCTAGAAGACACGCTAGGGATTGGAATTTCCATTTTTCCATGGAAGGACCAGAAAAAACTGCCTCTTTTTTTGGTTAATGCCTACACCTTTTTTGAGATATCTCTTTTAAATAATCCATGCCTAATCATGATGGCAAAAAATAATGTGGATTTAACCCCGAATACAATTCAAAAGCATTGGGAACTGATAACAAAAAAATGGAATGCAGCCTGCATATATGCCTCTGATACCATTTCTAGCTACAACCGCAAGCGATTAATTCAGCACCATATACCATTCATTATCCCAAACAATCAAATTTATATCCCTGATTTTGGACTTGATTTAAGAGAGCATTTTAAACAACAGAGAATTCATAAAGAGCTTTTTAGTCCTGCTACGCAGACAGTCATCATATCAACACTTCTTAAAGAAAAAAATGAAAGACTAATTCCATCCGCATTAGCAACTACATTGGGCTATTCCCCTATGACCATGACTCGTGTATTTAACGAACTAGAAACCGCAGGAATTGGCCAACTAATCAAAAAGGGAAAGGAACGATGGTGGGTCTTTGAGGATGCTAAGAAAGACTTGTGGGAACAAACCAATGACATGTTGCGCAGCCCAACTAGAAGCCGAGCATCCATGAAATTATGGCCTGGAGGCAAAATGTTGCAAATGCCTTTGGCCGGCATAAGCGCACTTGCGGAAATGACTATGATTAATTCGCCACCGCTTCCTGTTTATGCAATCGATGTGGAGGAGTATCGGCAAACAAATATTCCTAAAGGATTTCAACATTCCCCTGTGGATGAAGCAGACTTTGAACTAGAAATTTGGAATTACAATCCAATACTCTTTTCTAAAGATGGAAAAGTTGATCCATTTTCACTTTATTTGAGTTTAAGAGAAACTACAGATGAGAGAATCGAAATGGCCCTAGAAGAGTTGATGGAGAAAATTCAATGGTAAAAGGTTTAGATCTATTTAAAAAACATTTTGCAAATTTTCAGGAAAAATATGTCTTGATTGGCGGCACGGCTTGCATGCTGGCCATGGAAGAGGCTGGAATCCCTTTTCGAGCTACTAAAGACCTAGATATTGTTCTTTGCGTTGAGACACTTGATAAAGAATTTGTCTTTGTCTTCAAGGAGTTCTTAAAGCAAGGCGGTTATCAAAATCGACAACAGAGCACTGGAAAAGATGTCTTTTACCGTTTTTCTTCCCCTGTCGATAAAAAATTTCCTGCCATGCTTGAACTATTTTCACGCCTTCCCGATACAGTAAAATTGGATATCGAAGGGCATCTAACACCAATCCCCTTATCTGAATCAAGCACTAGCCTTTCCGCGATTCTTCTTGACGATGATTACTATCACTTCATCCACTCTGGAAAGCTTGAAATAAATGGTTTACCTGCTATTGGAGCGACACATCTCATCCCCCTCAAGGCAAAAGCATGGCTTGAACTTACAGCCAAGAGACTTGCTAATGAGACTGCCGTAAATGAAAAAGACATTAAAAAACACAAAAACGACATTTTACGTCTCCATCAGCTTCTGTCAATGGATGATCATATTACTCTTCCTCTACCGCTCAAGAGCGACTTGAGTGAGTTTTTGCAACGTATCGAAAAAGATTCAATCGATTTGAAAACCTTGGATTTAAAGAACACGACTTATGAAGCAGTGTTAAATATTTTAAAAGCAATTTACAACATCGAATCTCCATTGACGGGTGCAATTAAACGTGATGAGTAAGGGTCGCCATAGAGGCTTTAACTCGATTAAACGCGCCATAAACATGCCATAGCGCCCCTTCGATAAATGCAGAGGTTCTTAATTTACCCGAGACGCAGAATCTTAGGACAGAAACAAATTATTATCGATCTCCTCAATTGTAAGAAAAACCCATCAATATTTCTTACATAACCCATCTTACGCAAAACAAGAAGGTAGTCAGGGCGTCTCGCCCTGGTGCACAGGGCGAGACGCCCTGACTACCTTCTCAGGCTTCGCCTTGCTTTAATCTCTTCTTCTCGACCTTCGCTTTAACGCAAAAGAAGGTAGCCAGGGCGAGACGCCCTGGCTACCTACTTGTTTTGCGTAAGGTGAGATCAAACTTTAACAGGTGTATCAAGACGCACAGCTCTTAGAGGCATCAAAGACTTGGAACTAAAGAAGATCTTTGCCTCAGTAGGTGAAGCGGGGAGAGGAATAGTTTATCGATTAAATGCGCCATAAATGCGCCACCAATATGCCCTCAAAAGTCGCGTTATCCTGATATATGATTGAAAGTTAATCGAGTTTCCAACTATTTACCATCATAAGTACTCTCCGGTGGTGATGGGCCGTGCACGCATGATAAAGAGTTCCTTTTAGCAAGACTTCTTGTTTTATTTGATGTGTTGGAGATTTAAAATCTGAAAAGACCACTTGCAGTTCACGGACCCCTTTTTCGGGTGTATTAATAATGTCTTCTTGTTCAGCATTTTTTTTGAGCTCAACATTTATTGGTTCTTTTAAAGTTAAAAAGACTGTTTTTTCAGGACGGTCGCCCATCTTCACACTCATGTATTCAGGAGGACCTGGATAAACTTCTTCATATAACATACCGCAGAGTTCAACCTCTTCAGGCTCGTAGAAAAATGTCTTTAGTTGATGTGACAACTGCTCACTATCCAATGCGGTATCGATATGAAATTCGATTTCATTATCATAGGGATTAAAAGTTTTCCGAAATGTTCCGCTGCACTGAACGTGCTTTTCAATAAGCGGCATAAATTCCTCAGGAAGATATACATTAATATGAGGATAGGTTATTGCCGCAGAAGTAACCGGCTGCTTTTCTAATGAGATGGAATGAGTAAGAATCAAAGGCTTATCTGTGACTAAAACAATACTTCTTTCAATTTTGTCTTCGACTTTGCCGTTTTCTCGTTTTGTGATAGTCCTTTCGGCTCGCCTTAAAACTCCGTCTAAAACGACACTTTGCTCAAACTCCCAAAAATATCCAGACACTTCGCTAAAGATACATAGGAAAAAGAAAAGCGGCAGAGAAAGATTTTTTAGCATATGAGATCTCTGTAAGATGTTTCATGTGGATACGGACGGAGGTATGTGTGGTTTTTGTTGTGTACGACAACGGCACGTAACAGTTTTTTTTCGGCCAATTGAATTGCTTCTTCCCGAGTTACCCATCTTTTGTCCGGTGGATTGACAATCAGATATTCTGTGACACGATGATGGCTCATTTTAACTCCGCCAACTTTTTGAATAGGTATGTAATCTTCACCATCAGGCCAAGGCCAGGGATGCCAGCCTTCATAATTTTCCATCTTTTTGATTAAAGTGTTGAACTCATTTTCGGACAGAGAACGGATAGTTCTTTTCATGTCCAACTTTGTGCTTGTTCGCAAAAAATCACGATAAGCAATGGCTTCTTTGGTATCTGGTTGGCCTTCTTCAACACCTGTATATTTTCTGGGCAAATCTTCAAGCGTAAGTTTTAAAAATCGCTCTTCTTTAAAGAGAGCGATCATTGCTGCTCGACCGATTTCATAGCTGGGAAAAATGGCAAACGTGTATTTCTTTTCTTTACCCTTTTCATCAATCACAATGTATTCAGCAGAACCAATCGCTCCATGTTGGCGCGCGTGGGGGCCTATTACCAAATTACCCGGATTATTATGACGCCATGCTTTAGAGCCTTTTAGAGATTTTGGGGTAGGGTCTTTTCTACGAATGAGCTTATTTCCTTCTTTATCGTAATATTCGATTGAAAGCCCCTCGCCTTTATTTGCCTTAATCCATTTGATGTTTTCTGATGGTGGTTTCATAGCTACACTTGTCCTAATAATACATTATGGCTCAGCATTGTGTGATATTGTACGGTTTTGTGCAAGTGATTATGATGAAAAGCGATTGCCATAATCGATTGCAAATTATGCACAAATTCGGCTCACTGACGGGCAACTTTGCGCATTGTTGGGCGATATTGCAATCAAGCATTGCCCCTCTAATTTTACTGTGAAGTTGGTTGTTTAGTGTTGGGTATACCTGCAAGGCATCGGACTCGAAAACAGATTCACCAGCAATGGTGACGAGGGTTCGAATCCTTCCTCTTCCGTATTTTCACCTTTATTCTAAGTCTGAATTGAAAGTCATTGCACTAAGAGGCTGCTTCCGCTCGTTATTCAACCAATTTAAAATAAGAGTTCGAAACAGGGGAAGTGAAGTTTTTTTTTAGAATTATCTGCTGACGAACGACGTCTATATATTGAACATGCTGCCATTCAGAGAAATGTATCCCCTGTTATCCATCAGGGCGGGACGCCCTGGCTACCTTCTTTTTTTGTACTGAATAAAGAGAGATATCTAAACAACACTTTCGTATAAACAAAACTTACTATATGATCTAAAACGATTTTGTAAACCATCAATTTAATACTAGTATGTTTTATATTTTTATGAGGAATAATCATGTCAAGCGCTTCATCCATCCATAGTTATGGACCCTATAGCTTTGCTTGGGACGTGTCAGGAGAAAGTCCATTTTTGAATCAACAAATTCAGGAATGGTCAAAGACAAAGCCTTTGGATCATGTGACAATCTTACATTACATTCCTATAACCCATTCGACTGTACGAAAAGTGCATGCACTCATCCAGGGAGGGGCACAAGTTGATCTTTTACGTGGTCAAGGTGGACCAAGTGAAGTGGAAAATACGTGTATAGATAGATTAAGAAAAATTGGCCTTAAAGTTTTTGATAATCCTACTGAAATTACACAATCCGGCAAAGAATATGACTATTTCCTTGATTGTGCAGGACGATTGAGTTCCATTCCAGGTAAAGAGCCTAATACGATCTTAACTCCAAAATATGGTTATGTAGAGCTGACTCAATCAGGCTTGCAATACTACAAAGACAAATCTTTGCCAGTCATATCTATCGACACGTCTAAAGTGAAGCTTCTTGAAACGATTTTAGGGACTGGGGAAGGGATTTACAGAGCCCTGCATGAACTCGTCAGAATCGAAGAAGTCTATCAAATTGCAATGAAAGACCTAAAAGTGGTCCTTTTTGGTTATGGCAAGGTGGGGACGGGAATAGCCCGAAAGCTCCATGAAAATATAGCAAAAGTAACGGTTATAGAAAAAGATGAGTCTAAATCTAATATTGACAGAGCTAAGCGACATTTCGTTGTCATCAATTCTTCAAATAAAGCAGCTGTGAAGGAAGCCATCAAAGACTCCCACTTAATTATTACTGCGACAGGGATTCCTGATTTAATGAGCAGGGAATTTCCTGAGAAAAACGGCTCCTATGATCCAGTATTTACAGACAAAATTCTCGTCAATGCCGGGGGATTAAAAGAGTTTGGTCCAACTTTTACAAAGCATCCTCGATTAATACTTGAAGGTAGGGCTATTAATTTTGGTCTTGAGGTACCTACTAATACTCGTTATATTGATCCAGTTTTTGTATTGCATAATGAGGCTCTGTTATGGATAAGAAATCACGAAATTTCTCAGCCTGGAATTCATCCAGTGCCTCCCGCTAAGGATGCTTTATTATTTGCAAAATGGAAAGCAAAATGGAAGGACAACCTCGACGTCATTGAAGAGAGCAATTAGATCCAATGAAAACGGCGTCAACCTTGATCACCTTTGCTGAGGAAACTTTCGGTCATCTGATTGTTCCCCTCCGCGTTCTCGGTGCCTCTGTGTTTTAAATTTTGAAACACAGAGGCGCAGAGAATACGGAGAGGGTATTCGACTGGAAAAACGCTCATTGCCGAAGCATCAAATCAAAAATCATTAAATTTTATGGAGATATTATGAAGAGCGATTCGAACGGTACAATTCTAAAACAAAAGTTAAACGACGTTTGCCTCAATCAACTTTTTCTTGAAGCAAGAAGCTTTAATGCATGGCAAAGCGAAGCATGAAGGTAGCCAAGGCGTTCTCCCAATGCACAGGGCGGGACGCCCTGGCTACCTTCAAGCTTCGCCTTGCTATAACTTTTCAAGGACATATCTTTCGTAACGTTCTCTTTAGCTTAAAGATAAAGTGACTTTAAAAAATTAAGACCTTGAATAATCTCAATATCCGAATCAATCCTCTCATTTTTTAAGTCTTTGACAACTTGTATGGCTGGTAGCTCATATTTCTGATGGAAGTATCTCAAACCCTTTCCTGGAATTGAATCCGAGTATTTCACCTCTATGATTTTTTCAATCTTATGGTCACAAATAAGGGCAAAATCGACCTCATGACCCTCTTTTGTTTGTAAATACTTGAGAGTATAATTTTCCGCCAAATAGTCAACTTTTGCAAAAACATGTTTTAAAAGACATATCGCAACTAAATTTTCAAATCTGACTCCCTCATTTCCATTTACTAATCCTATATCGAAAAAATAAATTTTAGGTTCTTTTAATAAACTTCTGGCAATATTATTGGAAAATGGAACAACCCTAAAAACAATATATAAAGCTTCAAGAATTTCTATATATTTTTTGACGGTATTCGGTGCAATCCCAACGTCTTCTGCAATGGAGGTGTAAGAAATTGGAGAACCAACTTTCCTCCTTAGAAGTTCAAAAACCAATCGTATTGCATTCAAATGTTGAATGTTTTCGAATTCTAAGACATCGATCCTTAATAAGCTATCTACATACTGAAGCCGCCAACGGTTCGCATCAATTGGGTCTTCATTTAAAAAGGGCTCGGGAAATCCACCTCTCTCTAAAAATCGATCAATCGTAAACTTTACACCGACTTGACTACACTCAGAGGGTGAAAGTGGCATTAATCGATGTAAAAAATAGCGACCAGCCAAAGAGTCTCCAACTTGATTAAAAATCTCAAGACGTGCACTTCCTGTTACCAAAATTTTCTGGTCTTGTGGCTTTGTGTCAAAGACCCCCTTTACATAGTTTTTCCATTCGGGCATTTTATGAATTTCATCAAGAATCAGAAACTCAGTTGAAGAGCGCCACGATTCCGTCAAAATCATTTTTCGATCTTCGATTCGGTCATAAGTCAGATACAAAGAGGAATCAAATTCCCTCGCAAGAGCTTTCGCCAATGTTGTTTTCCCTGCCTGCCGAGGTCCTGCAAGAAAAACCATCTTCTTATTTAAATCTCTCAATATAGCTTTTTTTTGATATCTTTCCATATCTGACTATTATGCATTAAATTGCGGAAAAGTCAAGACTATTCCGCATTTTCTTGCGGAATAGTCTCTTGAAGAAGTTTTGGATTTTTTGTACGTCCTTAAAAAGTCATAGCGAAGAAGATAGCCAGGGCATCCCCGCCCTGGTGCACAGGCCGAGAGAGGCTGTGAAATAATTGATTTCAAGTCTGCATTTTACTAAAACATTTTGACTTGAAATCGTCATCCTGTCATTTTCAAATCAATTATGATATTTTCTGGATTTTTATCCCTTCTCATATTGATTGGGGTTCACTTTTTTGCCAATCAGGCTAAAGTTCTTGGCTGGTTGTGGCATGGCCGTTTTCTCTCCTTTGCCGCGGGAATCTCTTTCGCCTATGTCTTTGTCGACCTTTTACCGACATTAGAAAAGGGTCAACCCATTCTTAAAGATACTTTTGGGGAATTTATCCCCTACTTTGATCGCCACGCCTATTTAATTGCTCTGATTGGAGTCCTTGTCTATTATGGACTTCAAACACCCTCAGCTTCAGATACAACCAAGGGAACTTGGCTAAAAATTGGTGGATATCTGCTATTTAACTTTTTTGTTGGGGCAAGCCTTGCTGATAGCCGGAATCCCGATATCCAACCCTTATTTTTATTTACCATTGCGATGAGCATGCATTATTTCATCCATGATCACAATTTGAGTGTGGATAATACACTCTTATACATGCATAAGGTGCGCTGGTGGCTGGTTATGGCTCTTTGTGTGGGTTACTTTACCGGCTATTTCACACATATCCCTAACGCCATCGTCGCCATTGTCGTCTCTTTTTTGGCTGGAGGAATGATTCTGAACGCCTTGCGTTATGAACTCCCTAAACGTGAACAGCTGGGATACCCTTTTTTCGTAATGGGTGCTTTGGGCTATACGGTCCTATTACTTGGGGTTGGGAAAGGTTAGTACACAAGTGACAGGGGTGTTTTATGAAATAGCCACGCATAAATGGACTCATGAAAATAGCCTAAAAACAGTTGCTAGAAATTCAATAAAAGAGAATCGATAAGCCAAATAAAGCATGTCCCACTTTTTGTTCTGTTAATTACCTGTGCAATGATACGTCCTTACGGCAGGCGAAGCAAGAAGGTAGCCAGGGCGTCCCGCCCTGTGCCTCAGGGCGGGACGCCCTGGCTACCTTCTTGCTTCGCCTTGTCGTGACTTTTAAGGACGTACGTAAAATGGGACAAAAATAAGAAAGAATTTTGAGGGCACATTTAAAGCTAGATTGACCAGCCTAGTCCCGGCCTGTGTCACAGGGCGGGACGCCCTGACTACTTTCTCAGAAAAAATCATGGCAAAGCGAAGCAGAAAATGTGTCAGGTCGTTCCTCTCTGACACAGGCCGGGACGGCCTGGCTACCTTCTTTGTGTCGTTGCACTTAATTTTTATCAATAACTTCAATAATAAATTTTTCATGCAATTTCCCTGATTTCCTATCTAAACCATTCTAAACCTTCTAAACCATTCCTTTTTATCAAATCTTAATATCCATTTGCTACAATGGGCGAGAAAGTGGCAAGATTGGCTTGCTACACAATGGTTTATTTTGTTATGCATGCTAAAACTCTTTATAAGAACTTCCTTTTCATCCATTGGGTGCTCCTTCTTATGTGGACTTCATTGCCGATCTCAGCTTCTTTAGACAAAACAGCTGAACACAACTCCATCAACACCTACCTTTCAGCCATCCATACGGAGATAACAGCTCTCAGGGACAATGAAAACCCTCCAAAAGAAACCATTCATCTTGTTTTAGGTAATCAATCGGCTGATATGGATTCCATTGTGAGCGCCATCACATTTGCTTATTCAAATGCAGACAAAGGATTTTACGTTCCTGTCATCAACAGCCCTCGAGAAGAATTACCCTTACGCGGCGATGTGCAGCATGTTTTTGAAACCCTTCACATTAAACCAGACTCCTTATTATACCAAGACGATCTTCCCTTTTTATTAAAGTTGGCAATGCAAGGGCATATTCGCCTAACGCTTGTCGATCACAATCTTTTAGCTCATGATCAAAAGGCTTTCGAAAACTACGTAGAAAGAGTGATCGACCATCACAAAGATGAACAGGTTGTTTACCCTCTAATGATTGAAGGAGAAACAGTCATCGCAAAAGCGGGGTCCAACTCCACTCTCATTGCTGAAGGGATATTGGCGTCGAATCCTGATAGAATGTCTCCACAGGTTGCTTATTTGCTACTTTCTGCCATTCTTTTGGATACTAAAGACCTAAAAAATCCCGCTGTCACAACAGAAAGAGATATCGCGATTGCCAATCTACTTAAAGATAGAGCAGAGGACTATTACACAGCCACCCTTTATGCGCTATTAATGCAGTCTCGCAACGCTGTGAGTCATCTAACACCTGATCTATTATTAAAAAAAGACTATAAAACCTATAAAGAAGGCAACTTTTTTTATGGAATAGCCGGGATTCCTAAAGGAACATTGTGGACAGCTGAAAATCGCACGCAGTGGAAAAGTGCGTTTGAAAAGGCCCTAAAAAAAAAGAAGCTTCATCTATTAAGCGCTCTCATCTACGAGGATGGAGTCTTTATCGTCTATATTCCCGATGGAGAGCTGCAGACAGCATTTCTCTCTCATTTGCAAGAGACACCTGCATTAAACGAACAATTGATCCTGAAAGACTACTTTCCGGATGAGGGATTGTTCTTCTTTGACTTAACGACTCCATTACAGCGCAAGCAGCTGCAACCTCTTTTTTTATTTAAAGAAAGTTTGAATATCCAAGACGCCATTCCTTAAAGAAGAGTCCCTCTTAATACGTTCATGGCAATCAAGAAATAGATGATAAGACCCGTTACATCGACAATCGTCGCGACAAGTGGTGCTGAGGAAGTTGCTGGATCCACTCCTATTCGCCTTAGCATCAAGGGAAAGAGAGCTCCACATAAGGTTCCCCATAACACAACCCCAATTAATGAAAAGCCAATGGTGAGAGCAATCATTAACCAGTATTCGCCATATATATTTGAAAATAAACTCCAAATCGTTACACGAAAGAAACCAATAGTCCCTAAAATTAACCCAAGTACGATGCCTGATAAAACCTCGAGTTTAACAATTTTCCACCAATCCCTTAGCTTCACCTCACCAAGAGACATAGCTCGAATAACGAGAGTAGAAGCCTGTGAGCCTGCATTACCGCCACTTGAAATAATAAGGGGCAAGAAAAGAGCCAAGACAACAGCCTTAGCAATTTCATCTGCAAAGTATGCCATAGCTGTTGCTGTAAACATTTCACCAAGGAATAAAATCACAAGCCAACCTGCACGCTTTTTCATCAGCTCCAAAAAGGGTGCTTGCAAGTAAGGTTCATTTAAAGCTTCCATCCCCCCAATTTTTTGCATATCCTCTGTTGCTTCTTGATTAGATAATCTTAAAATATCATCTATTGTGACAATTCCAAGCAAAATCTTATTTTCATCAATGACAGGTAATGCAATGCGGTTATGCAGTTTAAAAGCGTCAATGGCAGCTTCATCGCTGTCATACACAGATAAGGCAACGAATTTATTGTCAGCAATATTCTGCACTTTGTATTGTCGAGGAACGAATAAACAGTCTTTGAGTTTGATATCGTCTAGTAATCTGCCTTCATCATCAATCACATATATAATATTTATGGTTTCGCTATCACGTCCGTAAGCTTGAATATGATCGAGCACTTTTTCGATAGTCCAATCCATTTTTACTGCAATGTAATCGGGAGTCATAAGGCGCCCGATACTTCCCTGAGGATATCCTAGTAAGGTCAGCGTAAGGGCTCGCTCTTCAGGAGTTAAAAGCTTAACTAATTTATCTATAATATTTTTTGGAAGACCCTGCAGAAAGCTTGTACGATCATCAGGAGAAAGAGCTTTTAATAAAGCCGCTGCTTGCATAGTAGGCATTTTATGCAGAAGCTTTCTTTGTGTATGAATAGGCAGAAAGTCGAATGTTTGTAGAGCAATAGATGGTGAAAGAGCCCTAAAAAGAATTGACTGATCTTCTTCTGATTTATTAGCGATAAGATCAGCAAGTTCAAATGGAGATAGAGCATTAAGCGCTTCCGCTAATGCTTTAATATCTCCTTCTTCGATTAAACTATTGATGGACGGGGGTGGTATCGTTTTCAATTTCCCTCATTAAAAGTAAAAATAAAACTAAGCACTTATATGAAAGCTATCTATTTTTCTTGCAAGAAGAAACGTCAGGAGCCTGTTCTTATGAGAAAGATTTGACAGTTTCGGATCTAGTACACAGTAAAGAGTTAAAAAATCGGAAAACAGCGCACTTGGTGCAGGATATTTTCACTAAAAAGATTTGATAGTGTTTTCACGGCGGTAGCCGTATTTCTCTCAGTAGCCCTTCTTGCTTCACCTTGCTCTGACTTTGTAAGGACGTACTTGAAAACAGTGAACAACACACCTAAAAGATTGAGATTTATCGCCAAATAAGGCACACTAGTGTCTTAACTTTTCATTAACCCTCAGATACTTAATATGAAAAAAATTTTACGAAGTAAATGGTTCGTTTTCGTTGCGCTTCTGCTAGTCGCCTATGGCTCTAGTCGTCTATACTACCGTGTGACGGGTGGATTCACGATCGGGAATATCAGCTCTAATTTCGCGTATGATGCGCGTTGGCAGACATCCGCTCTCACGCCAGCAGAAAAATCGCTTGTGGACGCGATCACTTCACAGGAATTTAGCTATCTTGGAAAGGGCTGCCAGTCCTACGTCTTTGCGAGTCAGGATGATCAATATGTCCTTAAATTTTTTAAATACCAGCGCTTTAGGCCACAGGCTTTTCTAGATTATTTTGCCTTCATACCGGCAATGGACCGCTATCGTTTGGGGAAAATCGACAAAAAACAAAAAAAATTAGAGAGTGTTTTTGCTAGCTGGAAAATAGCCTACGACTATTTAAAAGATGAATCAGGGCTTATCTACGTGCACCTCAACAAGACCCACGACCTAAATAAGCAGTTGATCATAGCGGATAAAATGGGCTTTAAATACACCCTTAATTTGGATCAGATGGAATTCATGATTCAAAAGAAGGCCGACATGTTTTGCTCTTATATTGATAAATTGATGCAAAACAATGAAGTGAAAAAGGCAAAAGACCTTTTAGACGACACCATAGCGCTGATTATGTCGGAATACCGAAGAGGGCTGGCTGATAACGACCATGCGCTCATGCAAAATACTGGAGTCTACCAAGGCAAGCCTTTTCACATAGATGTCGGCCAATTCGTATTGAACGAAGAGGCGAAAACTCTCGCCTTTCAGAAGCAGCAACTCTTCAACAAAACATACAAGTTTAGAATCTGGTTACACAAAAACCACCCTGAATTGGCTCTCTACCTGGAAAAGCAGTTGAAGGAATTCATTGGGGAAGAGGAGTTTTCGATTTTGAAGCCGCAGCTGATTCGTACGGCGTAAAACAAATCATAAAACTATTGAAAGAAACGCACGCAGTTGCGGTCAGGCATGCATTCTTGTATTTTTATGCATCCTTACAAGGCACAAGCAAATTGGGGTCAGGCATGCATTACGGACATTTTATGCATTACGGACATGCCGATGGCATGTCCGTAATGCATAAAATGTCCGTAATGCATGCCTGACCCCAATTTGCTTGTGCCTTGTAAGGATGCATAAAAATACAAGAATGCATGCCTGACCCCAACCGCTAACGCAAGACCCCTAAAAGCTTGCCCGGAAAATAGCTCTGTTTAACGCTCCGTGCATAAGGTGAGTTACCAGCTTCTCAGGGTTGTGGGGGTCAAAAGTTTGCACACACCTTAATTGAAGTGGCTGCGTAGCATCCAGGCGGCGCTGTCGTGTGCGCGCTGTCTTTGAATGAACAGGTCTGCAGTGCCTTCGTCACCTTGTTTTTGCGCTTCTTCGATTTTAGAACGCAAATCTTCTGCAATCCACGAATGATCCTCGGCTAACTGAGAAAGCATTCTCTCCCAACTTAAATCGTTAGACGCTTCCGCTAAAGTGGCTTTTGACAAAAAATCATGCATCGAACCGGGAGCCTTTTGCTTCAACATGCGTATGCGCTCCGCTATCTCATCCACAGCTTCTGCTAACGCCTCATATTGCTTTTCTAATAGTTTGTGCAACGAATAAAAATTAGGGCTAACTATATTCCAATGAAAATTTTGCGTTTTGACATAAAGAACATAAGTGTTCGATAGGACTTCAGATAGGTCTTGTGCGACCTGCGTCGTTTTATTTTGCAATTTAACGGTCATAATAATACCTCACGTTATAATTCTGGGGCTTTAGGGAAATCAATTGTTGTATCTGTGATCAAATTAAAGTAATTTGTAAAGATATTCAGAGTGATTAACAGCACAATTTCTCCTAGCTCTGCATCAGTCACTCCGGCAGCCTTCAGATCTTTAACGTTCTGATCGCTCACTTGTGCTCGCTTCTCAACCACTAATTTGACGAATTTTAAGATTGCTCGCGTTTTCGCATCGGAAGCTTCGCCTTTTCTCGCTTCTATGATCTCAGCATCCTTTAAGCCGCTCTGGCAGCCAATCACGGTGTGAGCAGAAAGACAATAATGGCAGTTGTTCGTTTGCCCCACAGTAAGCGCTATTTGTTCTCTCAACTTTGGATCTAGACTTGTCTCGCCTGCCGCTTCATTCAATCCCATAAAGGCTTTCAAAACAGCGGCAGAATTCCCCATATTTTGAAAAATATTGGGAATGACTCCCATTTTCTTTTCAATATCCTCGTATATTTTTTTTACTGAATTGGATGCTTTTGCTGGACTAACCGGTGCCACACGAGACATAATAAACTCCTTGTTTAATCATTTACTGTGAATTACCATAGGATTATACTTATCTCTATCTATAGACTATATGATCTTTATTTGACAGGAGTTGATGATGCCTCTAAGAAAAATTGAAACGGAACAAGCGCCTAAAGCGATCGGGCCCTACTCGCAAGCGATTAGCATTCCCTTGGAATCCCAGCTCATTTTTGTTTCGGGTCAATTACCCATCGATCCCAAAACAAATCAATTGGTCGAGGGAAATATTGTTGTGTTAACAAGGCAGGTACTTGATAATATAGAAGCAATCTTAAAAAAAGCGGGAAGCTCCTTTGATCGTGTGGTACGTGTCGAGGTATTTTTAAAGCATTTAGAGAGAGACTTTTCCTCAATGAATACAGAATATGCCAAGAGATTTACCTCCGCAACTCCACCCGCGCGTCAGACAGTGGAGGTCTCCGAGCTCCCTAAAGGCTCTATTATCGAAATCTCATGCATGGCAATTACAGGTTAAATAGTGAACGTACAGCAATTCCCTCTAATTGCCTCTGTCATCTTAGATGTCTCCGTTGACAAAACGCTCGATTATGGCATTTTGCCCGATCAGGTATCCGCTGTTAAACGCGGAGTGCGCGTCGAAGTCCCTGTGCGTGGACAACTATGCACCGGCTATGTCATCGCTATTAAAGACAAATCCGATTTCCATACCGTAAAGGGAATCGCAAAAGTTCTATCTGAAATTGAACTACTGGATGAAAATACCTTTGAATTAGCGCTCTGGATGGCAAAATATTATTGTGCGCCTTTACGTCAAGTCTTTAAGGTCCTTTTGCCTGCTACCGTTCGCAAAGAAGGCAAACATAAAGAACAGCTCTTTGTCATGCGCGCCAAAACGCGCGAACAGTTAATCGATGTCTGTATAGAATTGCGTAAGACATCTCCGGCTCAAGCCAATATACTCGATGTCATGCTCAAGGCCACAAAAGGACTTCTCCTCACAGAACTTTTAGAGGAGAGCAAGGGCTCCCGAAGCAGCGTGGAAAGCCTAGCTAAAAAAGGTCATCTTGTTTTAGATATCGTCCGAGTAGACCGCTCCCCTCTTGTCAATGAACAGTACTTCCAAACAAAGCCTAAAACATTAAATGAAGAGCAAGCCGTCTCTTTAAATAAACTGACCGATTGTCTTCAAAATGGCCGCTTTGAAACGCACTTACTCTACGGCGTTACAGGCAGCGGAAAAACGGAAGTCTATTTACAAGCTATTGATAAGGCATTACAGCTAGACAAAGGAACCATCATGCTGGTTCCCGAAATCGCCCTAACAACTCAAACGATTGAGCGCTTTAGAAGCCGCTTTGAAGGCAAAATAGCAATCCTTCACCACCGTCTGAGTCAAGGCGAACGCTTTGATGAGTGGCATCGTATCCGCCGTGGGGAGGCACGCATCGTTATCGGAGCCCGCTCGGCCATTTTTAGCCCAGTGGTCAATTTAGGACTCATCATTGTCGACGAAGAACACGAGCAATCGTATAAGCAGAGCGAAGAGGTCCCCTGCTACCACGCCCGCGACATCGCTGTCATGCGAGGAAAAATGACATATAGCACAGTCATCTTAGGCAGCGCCACCCCTAGCTTAGAAAGCTATTACAACGCCCTCAAAAACAAGTACGTTCTAAGCACTTTGAAAGGCAGAGCAGATGCTGCCTCAATGCCTAAAGTCACCATTGTAGACATGAAGAGCGAATTTGAAAAAGCCAAGGGGTATACCAATTTTTCTAGTCTTCTTTTAGATGGCATTAAAAAACGACAGGCATTGGGCGAACAGACGATTTTGTTCCTAAACCGACGCGGTTACCACACGACCATGATGTGTAAGGGGTGTGGCGTCTCCATTCGCTGCGCACATTGCGACCTAGCGCTGACGTTCCACTTTAATGAAAACACACTCTCCTGTCACCTCTGCGGATTCACCCTCTCCCCTCCCCCTAAAAACTGTCCTAGTTGTCGCAGCCCGGACACAATGAAATTTAAGGGTGTCGGCACCGAACAAATCGAACGCTCCCTACACGCCATTTTTCCCGACATTCGGACAATCCGCATGGATGCCGATACTACGCGCCACAAGGGAAGCCATCAAAAGCTCTTCCGCGCCTTTGGATCAGGTAAAGCGGATGTTTTAATCGGCACGCAGATGGTGGCCAAGGGACTGCACTTTCCTGAAGTAACACTCGTTGGCGTCTTGAATAGCGACAGCAGTTTAAACATTCCCGACTTTCGCGCATCTGAAAGCTCATTTCAACTCATTACACAGGTCGCAGGACGAGCTGGCCGTGGAGTTACTCCAGGCGAGGTGATTTTACAAACGTCTATGCCCGACAACAGCACCATTCTACACGCCTCTAACCAAAATTATGAGAAGTTTTACGAGGAAGAGATCGCCACGCGGCAGCTTTTTCGCTATCCCCCATTTGTCAGCATGGCAAAAATAGCCTTTTCCGGAGACACGCCAGAAAAAACAATCGCCATTGCCAACCAAATGCGCGACCGCCTACTCGCATTATTAGACAAAGGCTTTGAATTAAATCCGGTTATCCCCGCAGGCTACGCCAAAGTAAAAGATAAATACCGTTATCAGTTTCTGATACGTGGACCGGCCATTTATCCCATTGCACAAGCGATCGATTCCATTAGACAGTCGATGAAATTTCCTGCTGATGTTAAAATATTTATCGATATTAATCCGACGTCCACCTATTTTTAATGATTTGGAGGTGTTTTATGTCCAGTTGGATCAAACAGTTTAATGCAGCCAGTCGCGATACCAAGCTATTGATTGTGACTTTGGCCCTTTTCAGTTTTGGCATCGTTTTTACCACTCTTTATTGCTATGCGCGCCTCGACTATGTGCGCAGCTATAAAACAGCCCCCATCACGACTGTGAATCAAAAATAGCGCTGTAAAAAAACAGATCAATCCAGTACAATCTCAATATCGTCAAAATAAGAAAAAACTAACATAGGCCCGGATGGGCCGACAACTGTAAGCCCACTGTGAGCGATTAGCGAACTGTGGGTCAAAACAAAACAAACTTGAGTCGCGGAGCGGCGACACCCAAGCAATCGTCTATAAATCAAAGCTCTAGATTATGTCGCCGCTCCGCGACTCTATATTGTTTTGTTTTGACCCACAGTTCGCTAATCGCTCACAGTGGGCTTACAGTTGCCGGCCCATCCGGGCCTATGTTAGTTTTTCTTTATTTTGATGACATTGAGTACAATTCCCTCATTATCCTAAAAATGAACATTTACAACGGAATGCACATGTCGTCAAAAGTAGATTGCTCCCATAAGGTCGAATACCATAGTCATGAAGAGTTTCTAAATCGCAGCCGCAAATTAGAAGAACTTCGCAAATTAGGGATCAACCCCTATCCACATGATTACAAACCGACCCATAATGCACACGCCCTGCATGAACAATTTAATGCTGCCGCGATTGGGCATAGTGAAGATGCCGGTGCTGGGACAACCCCCTCCGTTTGCGTCGCAGGACGACTGGTTTTATTCCGCTCCATGGGAAAAAATACTTTTGCGCATATCCAAGACGAGACCAATCGCATCCAAATCATGTTTAATCGCGATCTAACCGAAGTCGTCGGATACACACCAACAACGGAAGAGGGTCAAGAACTCCTTACAGGCTATAAACTGCTCGAGAAAAAGATCGACTTGGGCGACATTATCGGTATCGAAGGAAATCTCTTCCACACCAATAAGGGCGAGCTCACTGTTTTTGCAAAAAAGGTCACGATTTTATGCAAAACGCTTCTTCCTTTAGCGGACAAACATTCAGGGTTGGCAGATAAAGAGCTGCGCTACCGCAAGCGCTGGTTAGATTTGATTAGCAATCCCGAAGTACAAGACACGTTTCGTAAACGCAGTCAAATCCTACACATGATCCGCGAGCAGTTTCATCAAGAAAATTTTTTAGAAGTTGAGACCGCTGTCCTGCAAAGCATCTATGGTGGAGCAGAAGCCAAACCATTTGTGACAAAACTCAATGCCCTAGATCAAGAAATGTTCTTGCGCATCTCGCTTGAAATCCCCTTAAAAAAACTGATTGTCGGGGGGATGAACCGCGTGTTTGAAATGAGCCGTGTTTTCAGAAATGAGGGCATTGACCGGAGCCACAATCCTGAATTCACCTTGGTAGAAGCCTATGCTGCCTATTGGGATTACAACGACACCAGACGTTTTGTGGAAAACCTTTTTGAAAAAGTGGCGCTAGCTCTCTATGGAAAAACGCAGATCCCAGCTACCAATCCAGAAACGAAAGAAGTGATCATGCTCGAGATGAAAGCACCCTGGAAATGCATCACAATGAAGGAAAGCCTCATCGAATACGCCCAGATAAACGTCGATCAGTTGAGCGATGAAAAAATGCGTCAATTATTAAAAGAAGGCGGAAATTGCGATCCTAAAAAGATCGATGGGATGTCGCGCGGACTGCTGATCGCAACTCTTTTTGCGGATAAAGTGGAGCAGCACTTGATTCAACCACATCACATCATTGACCACCCGATTGAAACCACTCCCCTCTGCAAACCCCACCGCGATCCAAAACTGAGAAAAGAGGGACTCGTGGAGCGCTTTGAAAGCTTTATTTTAGCCAATGAGATCTGCAACTCCTATACAGAATTAAATGATCCAGAAATTCAGCGCACACTGCTCGAAAAACAGGCTCTAAGGCGCGAGGCAGGCGATGAAGAAGTGAGCCCATTAGATGAAGAATTTATCGAAGCCATTTGCCAAGGCATGCCTCCAACCGGTGGCTTAGGGATTGGTATCGACCGCATGGTCATGCTCTTTACAGACTCGCATTCAATCCGAGATGTGATCTACTTCCCTTGGATGAAACCGTAGTCGTAATCTATTTAAACGCAGAGGGCGCAGAGGCGCAGAGGTTGAGTAAAGTTTTAATCGTTACAAAGATGTGATATTTTTTTTTTAACACAGAGGACACAAAGAGCACAGAGAAAAAGGGCGAAGCATGAAGGTAGTCAGGGCGTCCCGCCCTGAGGACCCAGGCCGAAAGAGACTGTGAAAAAATTGTGTGCAGCACTATGCCACTTCGGGGGTGCATCTCACTATCCATGTTACCCAAAGCTGCGACCGCTAAACCGCTTTCTTGCACTGGTCTACTGAGAGAAATATGGCTACTGCCGTAAAAATACTACCCTCCTCTGCGCCTCTGCGTTTAAAAGTCCTCCTCCAATTTATTCCACAATTTGACTGGTGATAGTTCATCGTGTGCGTGTGCATCATACCTGGGAATAAGCTCCATCGATTCGATGAAGACCATAGCTTCTTCAATGAGTCGATTGAATTGTGCACGGTACGCCTCTACTTGCCCTTCACCGGATAAACCATGCTTGTGAAGGACAACTGTTTGATTCAAATCATATATCCGTGTGATCTCCTCAAGTGATGCAGGCACTCCAAAAACCGCGTGAAAAATAGCCTTTAGCTGCGGATGACAAATCGGCCGCACTTCGAACTTGAGCTCTTCCAACTGCGCTTCAGCTGGAAATCCGGAAACAGTACCACCATTTTCAAGATTGCGAATCTGTAAGTCGGGATCGTTTTCTTTCCTTTTTAACTGATCGATTAAGCGGCCGACTTTGACGGCAAAAGAGGCGTCTATCTTTTCTGGGAAAAGCCTCTTTTTTAGCTGCTCTTGCTGTTGTTTCCACATACCCCCTACTGACGATGGCGCTAAAGCAAATTCGATCTCCGCCTGTTCATACCCATGTTGCATCAATAACGCTTTAACTTGGACTCTAAAGCAATCGACGTTATCCTCTTCCTGACTCAACGGCGCTAAAGCATCGATTTGTGCGGATATTTTCTCCTCAATACCGTTCGCTTGGTACTCTCTTAACAGTTGCTGGGCCGTTTCTTTAACAATAGTCGACTTGCGTTTGCACTTGAGTAAGTCCAAAGCGATATGGTGGCTCTGTTCCGTCTTTTCTAATAGCTGTACCACTTCTAGCACTTTCTCTTTTAATATCGCATGCGGTTTAGCACTTCGCAAGTATTTTAAACACTCTTCAAGAGCCTTTATTGAAGAGGATAGAGAGCGTACAATATACTTTGAGGAGGAAATTAGGGCATCTACCTGCAAGCCTCCACGATTAACCTCTGAACCAAATTTATGCGCAAACATCACGCAATTTTCGTCTAGACATTCCACATGCTCCTGTATCAAGGCGCAATCATGGTTCTCATAAGCTGGTATGGGAGGCAATGCAAATTCATTTGATCCATACATGGTTTCCATATTGTGCTGCACCTGATCCAACACTCTGCTATCAATAAGATCGCTTGAGTGTCTCATAGATATTTTATGAGCAACTTCAAAAGTACCTGTTTTTTTTAACGCGTGCTGGCAGAGCATTTTTTGCATCGTTTCGATCTGACCTCCCCTATCGGCACAGACGCTATTGAAGGCACCATTCGTAAAATAGCCCTCACCAAATTGCGTTCCACGGACTCCTAGTCTAAATAGAAGGGCAATTTGCTTTTCATCTCGTTCTTTGGATGGCTTTGTTTGGTCCAAATCCTCATCTAACTCCGTAATTTGATGAGAAAGTCGCATTAGTATGGGCATGGTATACG
>Ga0207102_1022_pt1 | contig 28772 bp, 11 predicted proteins | sample Alteio_BWMinHeat_80_FD_153573 | JGI IMG/M metagenome (GOLD analysis project Ga0207102, IMG submission 153573) | Enriched cells from forest soil in Barre Woods Harvard Forest LTER site, Petersham, Massachusetts, United States -... | ecosystem: Environmental > Terrestrial > Soil > Temperate forest >... | reverse complement strand
CCTTCCCATGACTTTTTAGGGACGTATCATTGTACCGGTAATTAGCAGCTCACCTTACGCACTGAGAGTAATTTAGCTAGAAAACATCATAAAACTATTGAAGTGAACGCACGCCATTGGGGTCAGGTATGCATTGCGGTGCTTTTATGCATTCTTGCAAGGCGCAAGCACATTGGGGTCAGGCATGCATGATGGCAATTTTATGCATGATGGATATGCCATCGGCATATCCATCATGCATAAAATTGCCATCATGCATGCCTGACCCCAATGTGCTTGCGCCTTGCAAGAATGCATAAAAGCACCGCAATGCATACCTGACCCCAACCGCTAACGCAAGGCCTCAAAAGCTTGCCCGGAAAATAGCTCTGTTTAACGCTCCGTGCGTAAGGTGAGTTAGCAGAACAGAAAGTGGAACATACTTTACTGGTATTTTTGAGCTAGAAACTGCTTGGATTGACCAACCTAGGCCATGCCTAAGCGTGCTGCAAAACGAGATTTTACGGAGCAAGTAATTGATCCAATTTGATTCTTTGTGTGTGATCTGGAATTAACATTTGGTTTAGCCTCTCTTTTACGGGAAGCCACTGGTTATACCTCGTTTCTTCTTTCAGAAAGGCTAACTCTTCTTCTGCTTCTGTTAATTGACGTTGTGCTTCCACCACTTCTTTATTCTTATCAAAGTTTCTGAGATTGTTTATAGATCGTTCTAGCCTTTTTTTCTCTTCTAAATATTTTATCTCCAGATCTTGTTTCTTTCGTGGATCCTCTTGGAGTAATATAAGATTCATAAGCAGTTGTTCCACTTTTTTGAGTTTTTTTATATCGAAATCTAGTTGAATATTCACTGTTGCTTCTATTCGATGCCTGTCATCTATTTTTTCATCGAGTTTCTCTCTCAATCCAATCACTTCCAGTTCTAATCCTTTTACCTCAGCAAAAACGGCATTCCACGCACTTTTCAATACACTCCCTAACAAAAAAACCATTCGACTTTCTTGAAGCTCAATATATTTCTTTTCTAATACTGCAAATGCCTCATGATTCTTATCTATTTGCTCCTGATTGTGGGGATTCTGCTCTTCAAATATTTTAAAATCTTGTTTTGCCAGCATCATGGATTCAAAGTGCTGTCGAAGAGTCTTTCTGTCTTCCTCGCATATCATTGTATAGACGTCTAAAGGCGGGTTTTTTATTTCTGCTAATTTGCGAACAGGACCAAAATCGGCTAAATCAAAAATAAACTGATTATGTGCATCTCTCCGCACTAAGATGTTTTGTGCTTTAATGTCTGGATGAAGATATCCTTTCCTTGCAAGATGCTGAAGACCAGACGCTAATCGATAAAAATTTCTATTCCAATCAATTTGATTAGCCTTTGCAGGCACACAAAATCCATGTAGATTACCTCCGGCATATTGATGATTTAAAAATCCGATTCCTTCTGAAGAGTCAACAACTCGATAAGGGGGTAACTGAATTCCTTCTATAAGTCCTTCTTTATGGATTTCAGCTAAAACGGCCCGCTCATTCTTAATCTCCTCTATTGCATAGCTATTGTTCGCGCGATTGAACGCTATTTTCATTGCAAAAAATTGTCCAGTCGCAATATTCACAACGGAAGTAACGATCCCATAACCGCCTGCACCTAATAATTTCTTATTTGCTCCAAGATTAATTAATAGGGTTATTTTTTTTGGATTGTGAATATCCTTCTCCACTAATATTTTTTTTCCTTCTTCTGTATGCATTTCAATGAGTGAATGTCCATTTTCTAAAGGAATAGCAAATGCTTGATGAATCACTTTTCTTAATTGTGTTTCCCTAAGCCCTATTGAGCGATTAAATCCTTGCTCATTTTGGATATGCAATTCCCCGTCCTTAAAAAGAGGGCTATATCTCCTAACCATTTTTTCTTCTTCAACTAAACCAAACACTAATTCTTCCAGCTGCGATTCATTGTGCGCTTGAGTGACCGCTTCTCGTGTCAGCCCCAAATTACGCGCTAAACTACTCACGTTTACTAAGACAGGGGCGGATGAAGCGCTCAATTTTAAAGGGACAAATCGTCGAATTCCAATGGAAAATACTTCTTTTAAATAATCTCCCAAGCCTTGTTTCACCGCGACGTTCCAAATTTTTTCGTTTATTCCATTAAATGTTAATCGATTAGAATTTTTTCCATTCGCATATATGGGTTTAATGGTTCCTTCAACAAGGACAGAATGGGCAGCCAAAGGCTGTCTGTTAGGATTGGGACTGTTGGGGGCGGATGGTAAAGACATAAGCTCTCTTAATTAGATAATTTCACTTAAGTGTTTGATTGTATGTTAACAAATAAATTAATATTACGCAATATAATTTAATTTAATTAGGATTGATTTGACATTAATTTGGATGTGATTTTGCTCATTACAAATTAGAGTATTTCAAGTACGTTATTAAAAAATCATGGCGAGGCGAAGCAAGAAGGTAGCCAGGGCGTCCCGCCCTGTGCATGAGGGCGGGACGCCCTGGCTACCTTCTTTTTGTGTTGGCGGAGGAGTGTATCTGAATTGTTACTTTTTTTCTTTTGAAGTATTCTAATTTGTTGTTATATAAAATTATTTCTATTTCACTATTGCATCATAACAAAAAGATTGAGTTATTTCACATTAAATGATACAATGCCTTTTTTTATATCTATTTATAATGAGTTAAGGAAAAAACGCTTATGAGCCAATCTGAATCTTTTAGGTCCGATGTGCGACCCAATCTTTATGGATCAGAGAGCTCCGTTTCATTTTTAGGTCAGTTATCTCAACGACCTGTTCCTAATCGAGTGATGGCGAGCGCCCAGCCTGCTATTCAGCAGCTTGCTGTTCAAGCGCATCAAGTGGCCAATGGGGAATTTATTGAGAGCGATGAATGCTTAATGAGCCAAGAGGAAATGGTCGCTTATTCCTTACTTGATATTCCACGATCTTTCATTGATTGCTTTAAAACATGTTTAGCTAAATTTAAGGAACCAACGATTGCAGATTCTGCTCTACGTTTTGCTGCAAATGCATTATCAGGGGGATTAACTACGGGGGGTTCTGGAGAGAACGAGCTCGATGGATTGACGAGCCCTGCAGCTAATTTTGAGATATGGAACGGGTTGTTTAAAGATTTATACGAAAAGATAGAAGATAAAAGCAGTCCTATAGCGGAATTGACGCATCACTTAGGTAGCGGTCTTCAAAAATTAGCCAACTATTGCAATGAACTAGATGTTCTATCAAACAGTCCATTCAGCGAAGAAGTTCTCTATACAACAGCCCTTAGATATACGCAAAGAGCCCATGATTTAGCGCCTGGGGATTCTGAACTTTTTTACGGGGGATGGTCCAATGAGGTGGAGGGGGGAGGCCATGCCATGATTTTTGAGATTAAAAAATCTCATAGAATCGTCAATGGAGTGGCCCATTTTAATGTGCTCGTCTACACATCTACAGGCTTTCAATTGACCGATTGTTTTCAAGCGGGTAATAAAGTCCGTCTAAGACCATTGATTCGCTATGCAAATATTCCGGAAACAGTATTGTTTTTTAATGATGATGGAGTGATCCGTCCGGCTTTAATTCAAAGTTTTATAGAACTCAATGTATTAGCAAAAAAAGATTTGGATCGCAAAGTCTCTTCTGAGGATGTCCTACAGATTTTTGATTACTTACAGAACTATCTAGAACCTGTTTCCTATCAAGAATGCGGAGCGATTACAGGTCAACGTGCCGGAACGTGCGTTCCTTCCGTCACAAAGGTCTGGATTCGTTCGCATACGCCAAATCTGGCTCTTTATAAACAAATCATGTTCCATGTGAAGTTAAAACTACTTGTTGTTTCCTATCATTCTCTTAAAGAGATCATTGAACACGATACTCCAAAAGGTCATGCCTCCCGACGCATGTTGGTGGGGGCTGCGCGAAAGGTTTTACGAAGAACGGTAAAGCTTTTAGAAGGTGTGCATGGGTTTGGTCCATTAATTGACCCCGAGGTGGCTTTAGAGGCGCGCGCAACTGCACATATGATCATCGCGTATTTGACAAAAATAGAAGAGCGTCTGGCGTTGCAACGCAGTCAGGAGATGATTGGATCCGCTATTTCTTTTACGAATCCGATGGAACAACGCCAAAACAGGCAAACGCTTTTATTTAATCAGTTTAGCCCCAGCTCCAATGGAAACATTCCTAATCAAAGATTTTGTGACCTCTCTTATCGAATCTTTCTTGATGAGTCTCGATGCGTCGAGTCATTTATGAGTGCTCTGACGAAAACGCTCTCCGAATGCGCGGGGATCAGAGCTCAATCTCGAGTGGGTCGTTCGCATGCCTTACAAATTCATCATTTTATAGACCAAGTTCCCTTACCCCAATATGTGGAAAACCGAAAAGGAACGCGATTTAAGGTCGAATTATTTGAGAATAGTTTTTGGCAATGGTTCTCTCTAGATGAACTAAAGCAGGCTCAGAAACTTTTACACGAACTTAGCCTGTGCTATTCCAAGAACGAGTCATATAAAAGTGATTTGATTACCCGTCGGTTTGCGACGATTTTGCCCTTACAAGTCCTCTCTCATTTTTTAGCTCTAAAAATTGATGCCCAAAAACATGCTAGTGAGCCTGATCAATCCGATAAGAATCATCTCCTGGAAAGTTACCTGATCCCTTCTTTCCAAGACGTGTTGGAATTAAAGGAGCTCATGTATTTGGACCGCAACGAATTTGAGAGAATTCAGCAAGCGGCTAATTATGTCACTCAATTTAACGCATTAAATAGCCTGAGTTTCTCTAAACCCCTTTTTGAATCGGAAGCGTCTACTAACATTAAACAATCCACTATTGAAAAAAGTGTGGTGAATGGGATCTATTGGCAAGCCTTACTCAATCCGAATCGCGTCTCTCCTTCTGCACAAGAATTTATTCGCAATGTGACAGGAAGGGGAAATGCATTATTTCCCGATTTCTCTGCTGAAGAAATTGAAAAAACGAATCAAGAGGAATTAAGAAAACGAGAATCTGACTACCAGACTGCGTTAACGCAATATGAAGGAAAAAAAAGAGCGTATGATGCTACAATGGTGTATAAAGAAGCTTTAGCTAAGTGGAACGCCTCCAAACTGGGAGCGGAACCCTCCAAACCAAATCCCTACCAATCCGATAAACCTTATCCCCCACCACGCCTTTCGGGCGACATCGCTAGAATGGTGAACGTCCCTCCGATTACAAAGCAATTAGCTGTGCTCGAAATATTTTCCAGTATAGAAATCACTAATGATCACCCTTTAGATCATAACGACTACAAACATATTTTTTTATTTCGCAAAACATTGTTGATGAGTCGCAAATTGATGCGTGAAAAACAGCCTGTGATGGGTTTAAAACGCGTATTTTATAGAAATCCCTATTCTTATCATGTTCAAATTCTTTGTGAGGACCCTAAAAATGACATCAAAGCAATGGAAGCTTTTGCGTCTTCCTCGCTACGCGCATTAAGTGCATCCCATCAACAACTATTTGACTATCCTGTCACACAGAGAAAAGAAGCCGAATGGAAAAAATCAGTGGCTGAAGGAGTTGGATTCCAATCACATACTAAACAGAGTGAATTGTTGAATCGTCTTTTACGGACGCTTTCCCAATGGAAGTTGACTCCGAATCAATTAATCTATGAATTAGGCAGCGAATTCAGTGAATTACAAAATCCTTCCCTACAAGCTCTTATTTTCCGTTTCTTTTTCCGTTCGCCTCTATTAGGGGATGGAAAGACAGAATTAGGGGTCGGAGAATTAATTCTCCACGATGACGCGTTATTCGAAAATGTCTGTACGTTTACGCAGAAAGGGCTAACCTATCTTTTTAATGCCGATGAAGACGTATCTGATGCAGCGCGATTTTTCTTCGAATTGAGCTTTTATTTAACGAAATACTTGGCGGATGCAGGACAAACGGAAAAGGCAAATTGTTTGAATCAAATCGACGAAATTAAACGATGGATTGATGAGAAAAAATTATCAGATCAAAAACTTTCTAAGCTTTATCTATACTCCATTGCGTTTTATTCTCTTAAAGAGGTCCTAACATTTGATGATCTGACGCTCATTTATTCCAATTTGGTCCTCTATAAGTTATTCCCAAAAAGTGATACCAACTGGAAATCACCTGTTTTGGAAGAGCAAGTCGAAAATTTTATTCTTAAACTGTTGACCACCCAACGAGCAAATTTCGCGACTCCTGCTTTTGTTGCCCGTTTAGGGCCTGCTGTTTTTGCCCATTTAAAGCTCGATAACCAGGTCTCTAATGCTGTTTGGAAAATCGATCCCTTTCCTTATCTAACCAATGGGGAATGGAGAATCGATCTTGGTTCCGGTAAAATTTATGGAAAGTTAGGGGAAATTAAGGGGATTGATAAAGACTATCCTTGGGAAAAATCTCCAGACTTCCAACGTCTTTTTCCCAATGAAACGGGATTTACCTATCGGGCTGTTGGTCAAGACTGTGTGCTATTTACACATCCGAGCAATGGCTCATTTCGTATTGTCACTGAAACGTATTATGGTCGCGTAACGCATCACATTCAAAAAAAGATTTTTAAAGAAGACTTTTGGTTCGATTATTGCAGTCCTGAGAGTGCTGCCTTAAAACGCGCGTTCCCCGCTTCGATTCTTTTTGACTATGCGTTATGGACCCATGGAATTGGAGTGACTGTTGGAAATCAGCCAATCAAGAGTTATTTTTCTCATTTGAAAACACAAAAAGAGGTCTATGCGCTTTTAAATGATGGAAAACTCGTTGAAGTGGAGGGGCCTAATAAACTTCCAAGAGCAAAGGGAAGTTACATCGATTATGTATCCGCCTTCCCTAGTCGCAGACACCTCATTGAAGGATTAGCGCGTTTTGATGACTTATCCAACGTCTTAGTTTATCGCAATTCTGTTGATCATTGTGAGCGCGTGAGTTTTGCGCGTTATGTCTCTGTAAATGGCAATACGTTGAGTTTTATTAATCAGCAAGAGAGATGGGTTTGGAATGAAAACAGAGAATATGTTCTGTCAGGAGCTATGCCTAAATATATGCTTGGCACGATTGTCAATTATCTTTTTCTGGAATCCATTAAGAAACCAAGCGCAAAAGATGGGGTTCTTCTCGTTCCGTTTCAAAAGATCGTAGTGAAGGATCCAGGTCCTTCTGCTTCTGGAGAGCTAGATATTGCCAATATTGAGCCTTTGAAACTGCATCCAAAAGAGCAACATAACGCATTAACGGCTACACAAAAATATTTAGTGTTTGAAGTTGAAGAGGGAGTTGTGAAGGCGACTTCTCTAGAAAGTAAGCTATTCTTAGCGTATATCTATTTTTCGCAGAAAAAATATGCGGAGAGTATTCAACTCTTTAAAAGCATCAAACCATCCGAAACGATTACTCCTCTAGGGCTAGAAATCTTAGAAAGAATTCAAGAATTGAGTTTAGGCGAAGACGATCCTGATGCCAAGATGGTTATTTTTAAAGCATTAGTCTTAACATATCTCCAAAAAGATAAAGATGCTTCTGAAGTGATTACAGAGTATTTTGGTGAAGACGAAAAACTTGCTCGCCACATTAAAAACTATACCAAGTTCTTGCAATCCTATAATAACGTATCTGTAGCGTGTGCTCTTACTTTTGAGGAGGAAGCCCTTCTTCTACCAAAATTGATTCGAGAGGGTTTAAAGAAAGTCAAAGAACTCTCTACATCGACGCCAGAGATTGAACATTACTTAAATAGACTTGACGAGCGGTATAAACAAATAACGGAAAGAAAAAAAGCCACCATGCATCTGATTGGTGCTGCCACACGTACAAAAGATTTGAAGAGCGCTAATTATGCGCCATATACTCCCTTTGTCGCTCTGGTGCCCATTGTGAAAAAAGACAATGTTCTCGAAATAAGCTGGTTGTCTCTTCCAGCCGCTAGAGAGGATTTTTTAAATAAAAAAAGGACTGCTGAAGAAGAGTACAACACTGCTCTTGAAAAGGCTGTTCAATGGCTGACGAGCGGTCAAGAAATAAACCCCCAAGCTTTACTTAGATCTCAATATACGAGGCCTCCTGTTGGGATGTCTCTCTTTAAAAATGGACCCCTGTTTTTAGCAATCTATCGAATTGCTAAGTCCAATAATAGAGCAGCACAACAAGACATGTACTACCGGTTAACGATGTGGCGCATGCATACTACTCCTCCAAATCAATTGCTAGACTGTTTAATTGCGATCATCAGCAATCCTCATGTTTTTCCTGACAATAACGTGATGCAATTAGGGGTGGAAGAAAAATATCACTTTTTATGTAAAGTCGAGAGCATCTATAGCCAAAAGCAAAACCAACTCCAACTTCCTAATCCGGCTAAAGTTCAGCCGTTGCCTCAGAGTGATTCTTTTCACGGTTATTCTTCGAGTGCCTCTCCTCAGAAACAATTCCCTGTTTTATTAGAGGCTCCTTTTGAAAGAAGAAATGAGGTTCTCGATCCCTCTACGCCACCTATTCCCTTAAATCGTGATTTTTCTGCTAGCCTTAAAGAAGAGTTGGGTGAACGTTGGTCTCGTTTAAATCAATGGAGAGAACATTTCCTTCATCCCGACCCCAATCATGAGCCGATTGCCTATCAAGACTTTCAGTTTAAAATGCATCCAGGCTTACTTTCTGATAAGGAAAGTGACTATGCGCAGTCTTTGGAAAATAGTTTAAAAGAGTTGCAAAAGGACTATGATGCAGGGAAAGAACAAAATAGAAAGTCATTAAAGACAATTTCTACAGCACACTGTCATCAGCTCGTCAATGATGCAGAGGCTGTTTTGAAACAACTTCAAGAAAAGAGACAATCAAAAGAAGTGGCTCTTTTGGCTCTTGCAAACACAAAAAGTAGCGATGTAAGAGTCTCTCAGGCAGAACGTGCACGGTTAGGGGGAAATATCGATGCACCTCTAGGGTTGTTGGATTGTATTGAATGTCTTTTATCTTATGATGCACGCGCATTTGAACGTAAAAATAAAAACGTAGATAAGCCGGAGATCATTAGCGAACTCATTCGTCAAACGTTGGATATTCTTGATATAAAATCCTACGAAGCTCAGCTAAAACGTATCGTGGAAACAGCAAATGAACTTAAAAAAATTGATGCGACTGTAGACAGAGACGCAGGGGCGCAAGCAGCTACGCGTCGCTATTTATGCGAAAAATTGGAGAGCGATCTAGAGGCTAAATACCATTTTGAATCCTTCTCTCCAGAAGAGCAAATCGTGTTTCGTGTCTTTTGTGGACAAACAGGATTCATTCCATTTAAAAAGCAAATGGATCTGATCAAACTGATGTTAGAAACAGAGAAAAGCAATTCCTCTAAGTACAAAGATATTGTGATTCAATTAATCATGGGCGGAGGAAAGACCTCCGTCATTGCGACATTAATCCTCTTTTTAGCTGCCAAACGAAAAGGGCGATTAGGCTTTTTTATCGTTCCTCCATCATTGTTTCAAACAGTTTGTGCGAATATCGGGGAATCTTTGTTTAGCGCATTTGGTAAGACTATCATTTCTATTAATTTAACACGCGATGATTTCACCGTTTATAAGCTTGATGACCTGCACAAGCAACTCGTTAAAGCGCGGGATAGGGACCTTCCCAGTGTCGTGAATGCAATGACTCTACAAGGGCTTGAACTTGAGCTCATCAGCTTGATTCGTAAGATGAAAACGTTTATTTTTGAGCAAAAAAATCTTAGACAAGGACTGGCTAATCCCCATAGCTCTGCATTCAGCAACACCCAAGCGGAAAAAATAAAACAGATCACGACAGCCATTCAAGAACTCGGTAAAAAAGGAAAGATCATTTCAAGCATTCTTTCTTTAAGCCGTCATCATGCGGATGGACTACTTGACGAAGTGGATCTTATTCTTGATTGTTTTCAAGAGGTGAATTTTGTGGATGGAGAAAAAGTGGCTGTTGATGCCACACGGAATCTCCTGCTTTTATCCATTTATAAAGGATTAACCAGCGCTAAACTCGTTATCAAAACGCCTAATGGGCCTCAAACAGTTCGTGAGTACATGAAATTGCATACGAATAATCAGGCTTTGGTGGATAAAAACGACTATATCGCTCATGTCGCTCCTGTGATCGCAGCTCATCTAGGAACAACCTTTAAACCGATTGCCGACAATTTAGGAACTTATTTGAACTCGTTTATTCGCTATGCTTCTGGGCAAATGCATGAAGTCTACGAAGACTATGCGGCTAGAAATGATCCTTTAACGGAAGAAGAAGCGCGTGCACATCCGCTATTTAGCCGAATGAATGTTGAACAAGTCGTCAATGACATCGCCTTTTTAAAGCATCTTAACAGGCTTTCTTTAGGAAGAAAAGAACAGAAAGAAGCAGCGGATCTCATTTCCCTTTCTAAACACTTTTTGTTAGAGCTCACACATGCCACCCTGAAAAAAATCGGAAAGCGGAACTATGGGGTGGTTCCTAAGAAAGTTTCTGATAAAGAGAAGAAACCAGCAAAAGATGCTTTCGGAAAAATCATTCCGTTTCTAGGAGTGAACACTCCCGCGACGACTGAATTTGGGTATCATTGGGAATCGGGCTGTTATTACTACCAATGGGGCAGTGCCTTTAAACCAGAACAGGAACAGATTTTTGAAATTGCCAGAATGACCAACGCAGCCGCGCGTTATTACGTCCAGAAAAATGGAGAAAAATTTGAAGAAACAGCTGAGTTTCTCGATTTCTTTGACATGTTCCATGTACGCCTGGACGAAATTCAGTATCCAGGTAAAGTTGAGCAGGCGATTGACTATATTTCGCAGGATTCAGATAAGCTACTAGACATGCAATATGAATTAGTGGCGCGTCATGCGACCTTTGCAACAGAGCGCTTAACAAGCAATGGATTTGCATTGGGTGATCTGATCGATACAGAGAGGTCTATGTCAGGTACTCCTTGGAATGTGGATGGCTTTGAAGAACAACTTGCGTCTCGTTTTGTCCCAGATTTAGGCACAGAGGGGCGCATCTTACAAAAATTAGCCGAAAAATGTCCTAACAAACCTGTGATCGAAGCGGATTTCGAAGGGAATGCGACGATTCAGTCTTTCCTGGAACAAATGCATCAATACTATCAATCTCAATCTAACGGGAAGCAATCGCGCTTCTTTAAAGTCAGAGGAATTATTGAATCAGGGGCTCAATTTAAAACCTTTGGGAAAAACGCGGCGATTGCTAAAGGCTGGATGGAATTCTTGCATCAGAAACAAGTGGCAGAAAAAGAGCTCCCACTCGATCAAAAAAGCGTAGACCCAGCTATCGATGCAGTCCTTTTCTTTGATACCGATCCAGGGGAAATCCAGCCGAATACATTGTACGTGTGGAGAAAAGAAGCAAGTGCTCCGGAAAGAATTGGGAGCTCCACTAAAAAAGCATTGAGTGCAAAAGGGTTGTACCCTTCGAATTATGTCATCTACTACGATGAACGTCACACAACGGGAACAGATGTCCCGCAGATTCCTGAAGCCGTCAATTTAATGACGTTTGATGAGTCGATGCTGACGCGTACGCAAACCCAAAGTTTAATGCGTCCGCGACTCTTTCTTTTCGAACAAGATGTGGACATGGTTGTGAATAAAGCGACGCGCAGCACGTTGTATAATCATGGAAAGGTGATTGCAGATTTAAGTTTGCATGCGGCAAAGACGCAATCGATCCGCAAGACGCAATGCATGGTGCGTTACTTTACTCAGCAAATTCATCACATATTTCGACGCCATTCTGTCAGCAAAATATTTCAAGCATTTGATGCACAAGTATTCGATCTAAATTTCGCCCAAACAGTGGTCAAGTATGAACCCTATTTTGTCAGTTACATGAAGGAAGAGCCCTATTTGCAGCATGGTTCTTTAAAAAGTAAAGCGAATACGAAAGGGATTTTACTTCATCTTCTCGAGAGAAAAAGCGTTGCATTCTTTAAAGAAAGCCATAACCTGGAAATTATCCAAGCCGTTAGAAAACAGGTGGAAGACTTAAAAAAATGGATTGAGTGCAGTCAAACCCTCCCTAATGAATGGATCGATTCTAGAAATTCGATTGGGGTTGAACAAGAAGTGGAGCAACAAGTTGAACAAGAAGTCGATATTAGGCCAGAGAATGAAGTTGAACGGGAAATTGAAATAGAGCTGCAGCGTTATGAACAGCCTCTTTCTGTGAGAATCTTGGAAGAAACTGTCATGGGGCTTCCTCAATTTCTTAATCTTGTTGAGGATCTAAAATCCGTTTCTGTCCCTTCAAGAAGTGTGATTCCATTAAAAGAGCAGCTGACTAAATATCCATATGATCCTAAAACACCTTTTCATCAAGCCTTTCAGGAGCCTATTTTTGGGACAGATGCCTTTTTTTATGTGGGAACGAATCGCATTTGCCTTTCCGTATTCCATGCTCTCCAACGTCCGGCTAAACAAATCTTAGTCGTTCGTGATCAGAAAGAGAAATATAAATTTTTACTTTTATCGGAACATGAAGCAAATGATGTGCGAGAGCATTTAAGTGTTCTGTATACAAATAATCCAGCCTTCAATGCTGTTTGGTTGGTTCAACCAGATGGAAAGCTTCTCGTTAGAGGGGAGTTGATGGATGATTTTCCGGTTGATGAAGACTTCATCCTAAAAGGAATGTTAGAGATTAATGCCTTCACTGGGAATGTGGATTATCTGGATAAAGATAACAATCGAGAAGACACAGATACGTGGTTGGCTAAAGATCCAGCACTCAAAATTCATTTCTTAAAATTAAGAACATTTCGAAATAAAACGCAACAAGACCTGCTGCGAACAAGTATATCCATTGCGAATGCCTCCGGTAAATATGCGCATAAAATTCTTAGTGCAGTGGAACATACGTGTAAGAGGCGACGTGAATGGGAAAAAGCTAAAGCAGGATCGTTTATACCGAAGAGGCCTTTTGAGGCTAAACTTCTAGAGTCCTCTCGTCAAGTACGTAATTTGAATACCGCATTTGTTCCCTATCTTGGGATTGATTGGGATAAACGAGACACAGATGAGACAACAAGATCTGCTTTAGGTGCATTGAGTGAAAAACGCGGTATTAATGGGGAAGCTCTGCAAAAAGCCGCCGAAGAACTCACTATATTTCAATTTAGTCTATTAAGAGAGTTTCAGGGCCCCCATTTGACAGCAGATCAGATTCAATTTGTGCCATGCAATAAAGTAGGCTTTCTAACCAAGCCCACACAGTTTGTTAAAACAATTGAACATCTAGATGGCCGTGTTGAGAGAGTCTATTTCATTAAGGCACATCAGGTAAAAGGTCTTGTAGAAAGTCAGGAGCCTTTAATTCCTTACATCAATCCAGAATTTTACAATGAATTTGATAAGAAGTGGCAAGTCGAAATGGTTCCTCCAGAGCACTTGAGAAGGATTAATCCTCAATTAGGATATATGCTCACGCAAGCCCAGATTGAAAGTATTCCTGTTCAACATGCAGCTCTTATTGCACAGACAAATGGACAAATTCCACAAGACGTCCTCTCTTTTTATGCACGTTTGCAAGAGTCTATGACACCTGAACAGCTTTCTTGGCTTCCAATAGATCTCCTTGAAACGACTCCAACTGTTTTTTATCGCTCCATTCGCCAAAGTCAAATTCAAAAAATTACAGATGCGCATCTAATTCCAAAACTTGAAGCGTTGGCAGCCTCAGCAAACGTTACAAAAGGATTGTGGACGTCTTGGATAACCCCTCAGATGGTTCTCTTTATAACAGAAGAGCAGGTTCCGTATTTAAAGACAAAAGAGCAAATTGTTAAAGTGACGGATGCAAAAGTTCCTTTATTACAACCACAGCCTCAAGTGCCTTTGATTGCGGCAAATCAAGTTAAATTTCTTGTAGGTTCCAATCAGATTCAAGCGTGTCCGAATGTCCTTGTTAAGGAACTACAGTCGGCTCAAGTGTGCCATATTCAAGCATCCCAAGTAAAAGGGCTTTCCAATGCTCTACTATTAATCATTAAAGCGATCCATCCTTTATGGGAAACGTTAAGGCTTTCTATCAGTGTTGAACAAATATACAGTTTTGATTCCATTGAACTTGTTGCGTTACTGAAAAAGGATCAAATTTCTGCCCATTTAAAAAAGGCTCAGGTAGGCTTCTTAATGGAAGAGTGGCAAATTCAAGCCTGCTCGAGTAGATGTGTGCCCGCATTATCAGAAGCTCAAATCCGTTATATTCAGTCCTTTCAAGTGCCTTTTTTAGAGGGCAGTGTACAAATCCAAGCGATCCCAACCAAAGAACTATTTGCTGGCGTACGCAAGATGAGGTTTATTTCAGATCAACAATTGCAGTGGATTACCCCACAGCAAGTTCCACACCTCTCAAATCCCCAATTATTGAGGCTGAAAGAGGTTAATCCTGATTGGGAAAATTTAAATAAATCCATTTCTCCTAACCAGATTGGAACGTTTAATTCTGCGGCATTAGTGGCTCTCTTAGCTGCGGATCAAATTCACAATCATCTGATGGCTCAACAAGTGCAGTTCCTTCTTCAAGAGTGGCAGATAAAAGCATGCCCCAATCACTTGGTTAGATATCTCTCGAGAGAGCAGATTCCGATGATTACCCCAGATCAGGTTGGTTTTGTAGAAAATCGAGATCCTGTCCAAGCGATTCCTTCTCAGGTTCCTTATATGAACCGCCTCCTAAAACGTCAATTTGCGTATCTCTCTCCAGGGCAAGTAGCTCTTCTAACCCCTCAACAGATTCAATTAATGGATCAATACAACGAAGTCTCAAAGCTAGTACAGGCTCAATGGACGCACCTGCAGCAGCCCGGTATTTCCACATTTATGCAACGGGAAGTGCTGGTGTTGCAGAATGAAGTTCCTTTATATGATAAAATCCCGTTCATTCGAGGGGTATTGTTAAACTATATCCAAAACCCAGAAGCCATAAAAAGGGTAAGCGATGCTCAAGTGGATACGTTTGGATGGGCAGGATTCAATCAATTGAATGACCAGCACCCTCTTTGGAATCGGATTACTCCTCAAGCCATTCGAGGCTTAATTGTCTCTAAAATTAAAAACATTTCTCTTGATCAATTAAAGTTTCTAGAAAATCCACAAAGCATTCGATCGATTTCAAAATGGAATTTTATCTACCTCAAGAGAGATCAATTAAAGCATAGAAAAGCAGCCTTTTTCACCTATTTTGTAGGAGTCATGACGTTAGGCGTAGCCGCATGCATTGTTTCGTTACTTGGTTATTTAGCTATACCATTTGTGTACCTAATACGCAAAAGAGCAACAAAGCCCTTTAAAGCATCTCTTGATCGTCACTTTAGACGTTTAGGTCACCTGTTTACCGAATATTTGCCTGCGTTAGTAATGTACTAGGTTGGTCAATCTAAGCAGTTTCTGGCTAAAAAACACCAGTAAAGCATGTTCCACTTCCTGTTCTGCTAATTACCGGTGCAATGATACGTCCCTAAAAAGTCATGGGAAGGCGAAGCAAGAAGGTATCCAGGGCGTCCCGCCCTGTGCCTCAGGGCGGGACGCCCTGGCTACCTTCATGCTTCGCCTTCTCATGACTTTTTAGGGACGTACCCATGCAATCCATGTCGTCCATTTTCTAAAGTCAAGTGCCTGTATTTGCAAAGTCAGCAGGATGAATTCGAATTGGTTGATTTTTAAATTCATGTTTTTTCTTTTTTAATTCATCGTTTGAGTCCAATTCATTGTAAACGTTTCTGAATACCGCATCACTTGCATCTAATAGATTAAGAATAGAAAGTCTAATATGTAGCTCTGTAGATGGGGTGATCATTGCAAACTCATTTTCTTTAGACTCCCATTTTGTTACAGCTTGACGCGTCTGACCTAAATGATGGGCAAAATGTGTGTAATTCATTTTAAAATATTGTCGAATGAAACGGACTTCATGGCCTGTTAAGGGAACGGGTTTTTTTGCTAGAAGTTCTATTACAATACGCTTTAGAACAGTGTAATCAATGTCAGCCATTTCCTCTCCCCAATATTTTTTTATTGGGAAGTTATATAGGTCAATTGGAAAACCTAGACCAAAATAAGTGAATTTTTTTTCTTTATTCATATAATACCTAACTTGCAATTGAAATATTAATTACAGTTATAATAAGAAGCATGTTATCATCAAAGGCAATAATAACTCTTAGCGTCTCATCTTGTAATGTTTTACCCTCAATGGCATATTTCCAACCTTTATTTATGTTACAGAAATCATCTCTTGATTGGACTCTCCAACCATTTTCAATAACGTATAATGCGTCTTCTTCAGTAATCATACGTTCATATTTTCTGCTTTCTGCGTGAGCAGTGTATCTGTATAAACCTATAGCTATACAGTGTTTGGCTTTTCCAATGACATTTTCAAGTTTTGAAGGACGGGATTTACTCATTGTTTCTCTGCATATATACCATATATCTTTATGGTAACTCAGTTGCGTTTAAAATGCAAGTAATCTCGTTCGATTCATATTCGAGATTATTTTTCATACATTCTTAAGCTGCTTTTTTCGCGCCATTGTAGGCGTTTAAAATACCATTAGCAATTTGGTTTGATTGGGTAGGATTATTTGGGTCATAATCCCAGTAAAAGGTGCTATATCCCTGCTGTGCTGCCCATGCAGCAAAGGCATTTGAGTCATAAGTCCCTGAGGCAGGGTCAAGACCAACTATGATCTGAGAAGGACTAAAATTATATGTTGTTTTCAACCAATTTGCCCAGCCCGTTATCCATCCTTGCTCATCGGACTGCTTATTAAAATAGGCCATGATATTTATACGATCTACGCCACAGGCTGTTTTTCCCGTCGTAGGATTCGTATATAGCGAAGCATTCATGATATTCTGAACAACTCCTTGCCATGGGAAATTGGGGCCAAACCCAGCATTGGTATCCAAGCTTGTTATGAGATTGGGATTGATGATTTTAAAATCTTTTATCAGAGTTCCTACAAGTGCTTGTTGGGTAGGATTGTTTTGGGCAGATGTGAATTCTTCGCAATCGAAATCCACGCCATTTAAGCCATTCGTTTTGCAATAAGTAGCCAAGGCTTGTGCAAAACCTTGAACATTACTATTTGTAAGCACATCCCAGGTGTTGTCGTATGAACCGCCACTTCCTCCTAGCGAGATTTTTACGCTAATCCCTTGTGCCTGGCAATTTTTAATAAATGTATCCATCTGGGCTTGGTTTTGCGACATTGTTCCAAAGCCTCCTATTGTCGGATTACCCTTAGCATCTAAGGACATGTCTCCAACAAAGATGTTGACTGCATTCACTCCTTGTGGAACGGGTGTATTCCAGCTAGTCCAATCCACATACCAGGTCCCATTCTCAATTGTACCGGCTGTGGAAGATCCTTGTGTGACAGGTGTTACCCCTGTAGTACCCGTAGTACCAGTCGTTCCTGTACCACCCGTTGTTCCGGTGGTACCGCCTGTCGTTCCGGTAGTGCCGCCGGTAGTAGTACCAGTTGTAGTTCCGGTAGTGCCTGTGCCGGACGTCCCCGAAGAAATACTCATCGCATTATTATAAGCCTGAGAAACCTGCGCTTCAATTGCAGCGCAAGCAGATTGAAACGTAGCTAGGGTTTTAGTTGAATCGTTGTACTGGATTGTATAGATAGGATATAGTTGCTGCTGCAAAGCGACAAGCTGTTTCTTGTCATTGACTACATTCGCTTGATTGACTTGGGTGTAGGGGAGTTGATTAATAGCATTAATCTTAGTATTAATGTCGTTATAATAACTCAAATATTGACTGTAAATTGAAGATGCATCTGGACTCCTGCCTGAAGTTTTTGTTGTGCTAGTCGTTGAACTGGTTGACGAAGTAGAGCTTGTCGAGGACGTAGATCCTGATCCTGAACCGGAAGAGACTCCTGTATAGACATTAATAGGCGAGGATGCTCCGGACGAGGTTGTTTGTGTATTTGTTGCTGTATTATAGATTTGAGTTGCTTGGGTTTCAATATTAGAGCAAGCACTTTCAAAACTAGCCAGTGTGGCACTGGAATTAGTATATTGGCTTTGATAAATAGGATATAAATTCTGCTGTAAGCTGACTAATTGAGAAACGTCCTGTGCAGATGCTGTTTGACTCAGTTGACTAGTTGGTAATTGATTGATGGCATTAATTTTAGTATTAATATCGTTATAATATGATAGATATTTTTGATAGATTAAATCTGCATCTGGACTTCTTCCATTATTTTGAACTTGGTTATTATTATTCGTGATAGGAGCACCCATAGAAAACCCCCTAAAATATTTAATAAAAAAACAAATTTCCTTTATATCTCTAATAAAGATTATACTATATTTTTTAATAAATTTCCACTGTTTTTTATGTTTTCAAATTAGGGAACAAGGTGAAAAAGCTCAGATACCCATCCTCCATCCAGGGCGTTCTGATAAGAAAGATTTGATGCTCGTTGTCAATTCAAACATAAATCCAGCTTCTCATCGATCGGAGAAGATCCTTTTTAATTAGTGAATTTATTGTTCTTTTCTCTGCGCCCTCTGTGTCCTCTGCGTTTAATTTTTTATGGGTGTTTTTTAGCGATCTTCGCGTTAAACACGTTTCAAACGGTGACTTAAATCAGGAAACGAGCTTATTTAGTGAATCTCCAAATTGCTTAATATCTTTTGGTCCAAATGGGGGTGGACCGCCCATAATTGAGCCGGCATCATAAAATTCCTTCATGAAATCGCGCACCGATAAAATTGAGCCAATCGTATTTTCATGATAGATTTCGCCTCGAGGATTGAGAGCTTGAGCTTTTTTTTTCAAAACTTTCGCTGCTAAAGGAATATCAGCTGTGATGACAATATCGTGAATTTCGACCACATCGATAATGTATTGATCGGCTGCATCGAATCCTTTATCTACAACAATCAACTTTATCAGACTGCTCTGAGGGATACTTTGATAGGAGTTTGCCACTAGAATAACGCTAATATTTAAACGGAGGCTTACTTTGAAAATTAATTCCTTAACTGCTCTCGGGCAAGCATCTGCATCAATCCATATGGTATTAGGCTTATGTTTCGTCATTCTATAATCTCGCGTAGTTTCCAGCTATAATTAGTTTATAGCTATAATAAGGGTGACCTCTTTTATTCAGATATCTTTCCTTCGTGAAGGCAAAAAAGAACTCGAATTTGAGTCGAAATCAATTATTTCACAGCCTTCTTCGTAAAAGGGACGACCCCTTTTGTTTGGAACGAAATAAACGCTTAAAAATTTCTTTCCTAAGAGGAATATTTTATTGAAAAGCGATGATCATGTCCTGGTGACGTTCCGCCTGGTGGAATCCAGCTTATATGGTGTCCTGGATTTGCTTTGTTATATTCCCTTTCCATTTCCATTTCCGATCTTGGAAACAGTTGCAATACCGCTCGCCTTTCTTCGTCTATTATATGTTTAACAAGGATATCATTGAAATAATTACGATAGCCTGTTTGCTCGGGAACGTTATCTAGAAGACGTTGTTGATTTAGGGTGCGTGTCCGTTTTAGAGCAAAAGTCCGTATAAAATTCTGTATCTCCCATTCAGATTTTCTCTCTCTACCTGTTATAAACTGGTCAATCTAAGCAGTTTTTGGCTCAGAAATACAAGTAAAGCATGTTTCACTTTTTATTCTGCTAATTACCTGTGCAATGATACGTCCTTACGGCAAGGCGAAGCAAGAAGGTATCCAGGGCGTCCCGCCCTGTGCCTCAGGGCGGGACGCCCTGGATACCTTCTTGCTTCGCGTTGCCATTCCAATTAAGAGTTAAAAAATCTAACGAGTTTTTACCGCTTTTAATTTGATTCATAACGTCAAATCTTTCTCATCAGAACGCCCTGAGGGACGACCCCTTTTACTAATAGGTCAATATTGATAACTTTTTTGTTTCAGAATCATGTTCAGTTAGAATGAATATTTTTTTATTTTCTTGATCCCATTCAAATTTTGAAAGACACCTCATTTCAATATGATTCAGCAGTTTGCCGGTTTCATCCCATAGTTGGATTTCGTAGCCACTTGTCAGTATAAAATTATTATCTGCGCTAAAGCTAAAGGCTATCTGATTCACAAAGTAATACACACCATCTTTAGGATTTACAAGAAGGAATTTTCCTTGTTCCTCTCCTGATTCAATATCCCACCAGATTAAAGCTCTTCCAACCCTTTTTCTTATTCCTCCTGCGCGCATGAATTCCCATACGGCATATAGGCTGTTTTTTTCTTCGTTCCAATCGAGGGCGCTAATACCATTTGCTGAAATTGCTAAGGGGTGAGCCGCACTCAACGTTTTCTTTAAACCCCCTCCATTTGCATCCCATACACCAATAGTTGAACTGTCGAGAGAGGCAAATAAAAGTTGTTTGGTAGCCTGATACACATACTTTCCACATGTTTCCGCTGTTTCAATGGAACAAACAAGTTGAAAATCATGATTCCAAACATTAACAATTCCTTTGCTACATCCGCTCAAAACATAGCCAGTGAGTGAATCTTCTTTAATCCAATTGATATTACCTGTGTGGGTACTGTTGTTGAAATTTAGATAAGATTCCCATGGATCCTCGAATCCATTCTTTGCTATATGGCTAAAATCAAAATAGCCGATACAAACATCAGAGTTCTGGAAGCCTGCAACATAGGCCCCTTCTCGGCGTTTACTAAACACACATGTTTTTAATACCAAACGATTTCTATACTCACCAATAGGCTTTCCATCTGCTTTCCAGATGCCTAATTCTCTACTACCAAAAGCGATAATGAATTCATCCAGATGTTTAAGAGCAAGGACGGGTCCATCCCAATATGCATTTTGGGCAGCAAACTGATATTCCCCTTTGGCGTTAAAAACTGTAATAAGCGGAACTCTAAAACCTGGATGGTCGGGTTTATCTGAACGATCACCGACTAGGACAAGACCCAATCTTTTTTCATAAGCAAAAGCAGTAAAACTCTCATTCCTAGGGGGGGTGTCACCCACTTCTCCTCCCCAACGTATAATTCTAGAGGAGATTGTATGAAAAAAGACGACTGTGGTGAATGCATCATGAACAAGTTTACATAAAGGATCACAGGGACAAGACGCCCCTTTCAGTACTGTTTTAAATATATGATGTTCTCTGGAGCTGAGAAAAGGAAAAATCATGAGATCTCTAATGTGAGCTGGTATATCAGCCAAGTTGGGACGCGGCTTTACCAAAGAGCTCCCGCTAGAAGAGGCTTGTCCAGGCTCAGAATATTCTATGACAAGATTTGAAGGAGAAGAAACTACACTTAGCATTTTTTAACTTTTTTTTATTTTTACAAATTGGCAAGGCACCGCACGGTGCATTCAGAATTTACTAGCTTTGGGCCACTGAGAGAAATACGGCTACCACCGTAAAAACACCATCAAATCTTTTTAATGAAAACGCCCTGATTGACGAATGATATCTTTTGTTCATTATTAGCGCCAACAGTACAACTACATAAAATGCTTTGATCGTCCAAATAAACGCGACTTTGTTTCGTTGTCTTATTTTCTGCAGGCCTATCATTAATGTTTAGCATCAACATCACTCGCCATCCTGACTCATGGGCTGGCAATACGCGATGACGAATACCTTCAGAGGTATGTATTATTTTGCCATTTTGAGTGCGAATGGGCGTTCCCTTATCATCCAATTCAATTTCACTTATACAATCCTTTTTGTTTCCAAGCAGGAGTAGAAAATAGTCTCCTTGTGTATTGGGATGGATTGTTTTTTCAAAAGGAATGCCACTTCTCCACTCGGGGATATCAGGATATTGCCCTTTCATTAGCATATGAATCCTTACGCTCACTTTGATTCTATCAACAAATTGGCTTTTTAATAGGCTGTCGATCAAAGGATGGTGCTTCATGGTCTTTAAAAATTTCTGCGTAATCTCTCCTCCATTTTCCTCGGCATAGGCCCAACTTCCATTGATGATAATGGGCTCTTGTCTAATTTCAGATTCCGTAAAAACACATTGCAATCCTTCATCATTAAAAGAATGACAAAATTTTACCTCAGATGAACTGTTAAGCAGTTGTGCATCATTTCCCCAAAGATGCATGCGTCCATCATAAGAGAAGTTTGGATGAAATTTTACATAAGATTGAGTTTTCTCACGTATTCTATTGTGAGGGGCATTAGGTTTATGTGGTTGGGAAGTGCTGGCTTTAATATTCAGCAAAAAAGGAAAGTCATGGAGGATTGATACACGAATAAACCCTCTCAAACCTGCATTATGAGCGGGAACACCTCGATGAAGAGCTCTTTGATCCATATTAAAAATTTCCCCGTCGCGCAAATGACCGGTCTTCAAATCAGTCTTTTCCCTCATTTGTTTATCGATACTTGCATATATATTCCTCTCAGGTAGATTTAAAGAAACAGCAGTTAACGCGTACTCAGTATTACTGACTCCATGAGAATGATCGCTAAAGTTTACAATGTACGTCGTCACTTCTGGAATAATTTTATTGTAATCTGGTTCTCCATCAAGACCGTTTTCAGCAAAATCTGTATGCCAACCAGGCGTTGAAGGGATTTCTCCTTTTTGAAGTTGATGCATCTTAACATCGATAATGATTTGATATCCAGGAACTTCGCCCTTATATACCTTCATCACATAAGGGATTTTTAAAAATTCTTGAAGAAGTGTTCGAGTAATTTCTCCTCCATGCATAAGTGCATAATCCATATCACATCCAAATAAACCTTGTTCTTCTTGTAGTTTTTCCGTGGGAAAGACTCCAGGAACTGAGGCCATTTTTTGAGACGTAGGAGGGAAAATACATTGTTTTTGTGAAAGAGCCTGATGACTCAATCCTTTCATTCCAATCCGCATAGCAGGGTTTTGACATACAGTTGAACGACGTCTATGCAACGGCAATGCATGCGATGAATGAATTTGGCGATGTGCCCCTAAAATCAGAGTAACTACCATCGAAGGAAGCACTGAAATGCACTTACTTAACGGGGTTGAGCCTCGGATTCCCTGGTTATACCAAGATGTGGAAATTGCACTTCTTAGAGTAATCATATTTATTTCATCCTTGTAAAATTTTACTACCAACCTAAAGACACATCTTCAAGATACACAGGGATTTGAGTAACAATTTCATTTTGAACAGAACGCGAATCAAAACTCACTAACAAAGAAAGTTTCCAGCCCGATGTATGGGCAGGTACGGCACGATGAAGGGCACCTCCCTTAAAAGAAACCAGTTGGCCATCGCCAACTCTATCTTTAATGCCACTAGAAGAGCTAATCTCTCTTTGAATAGCGTTAAGCGTTGGTGTAAGTGTTGTTTCAAATCGAATTGCTGTTTTTAAAAATTCAAGATCGCTCACGCCCTCTTTTTTCGAGCTTAAACATAAAAGAAAATGCCTTTTACTTTCATCTGGATGAATAACTTCTTGAAAAGGCGCGCCACTCCTCCACATTGATAAATCAGAGCTTTGTCCTGTCATTAACATATGAACGCGTGTATTGATCTTTATGTCACCCTCTTGTCTATTTTCAATGAACGGCTTGATTGACGGATGTTGAATAATCGTTGTCAGAAACTTACGCGTAATGACCCCTCCATAACGCATGCTGTATTCAAGACTACCATTGACAATCATTGGTTCAGATTTAATTTCATCTACAGTATACACTCTTTGCATTTCCAATAACTGTGGGGTCGTTTCGTGATACTGCAGAGTAGGTAGGAACTCATATTTATTTTTCAAAAGAGGGTTTTGTAAATGATTTCTTTTGCGGAAAACTAAAAACATGTTTTGATAGGATTGAAGATGATGGCGTTGTTCATTCAAAGGTTTAGTTTGTAAAATTGTTGTCGTTAGATTGTGAAGAATGGCTAGACGCATAAATCCTCTACTACCTCTATTATGAGCGGGCTTTCCACGATGCAGAGACCATTGATCCATCTCAATAATTTCCCCATCAACAAGTTGACTGCTATCAATGAATGGCATAGATTCAAGTTGTGTATCAACGGCTTGATAAACACGTTCCTTTGGCAATATTAAATCAACTTCACTAGTCATAAATTCAGTATTACTTACTCCATTTGGATGATCGCTATAATTGACCACATAAGTTCTTACGGAAGGAGTAATTCTTGAATAATCAGGCTGTAAATTTGTAGAAGGAGTTCGTTCGGCAAAATCTGTATGCCATCCTGGAATAGCGGGTTGTTCGTCGATTTCAAGAACATGTGTTCTTGAATCTAAAATTAATTGAAGTCCTGGATGCTGACCTAGATAAACAGCCCTAACATATGGAACTTGTAAAAGTTTTGTTAGAAAAAATTTTTGGATAGGTCCACAATGTTTCAAGCTATATTGGAGATCCGCAGCAAAAAAATCAATTTCTCTTCGCATCATCTCTGTGGAATATAAACCTGGATAACGGGAAATCACTTTTGCTGTTGGAGGGAAAGTGAATCGAGATCCCTGTGACATAGGGGTATGAAATTGATGCTTCTGGAGGGATTTTTTTGCTTGATATGAAAAAGGAGTCAAGCATGTGGCTATACTTATAGCTCGAACGCTTTGAAAAACAATCATAAAATTGACCAACTAAATAAAAAATAATATTTATAGGGCTGTTTTCCTCATGTGGGGTTCGAACCTGCGACTAATGGATTAACAGTCTTGCGTAACCCCATAGGCTATATACAATACACCACAAATGTTAACAACATCACGATTAAAAGTTTACATGAATTAACTTATTGTTGTGTGTTGACGAATATTGCTTGTTGTCGCCCACGAGTCAGGGCATTCTGACAAGAAAGATTTAACAGTTTTTTTTACGGCGGTAGCCGTATTTCTCTCAGTAGCCCAGTGCAAGACCGCGGTTTAGCGGTCGCAGCTCTGGGATTATAGAGGATGATACAGTGCCGCGGTAGTCGGCACCTCTTAGATGGGGAGGTGCCGACTACCGCGGCACAGTATTTGTTAAATTCGAACCCAGAGCTGCGACCGCTAAACCGCGGTCTTGCACTGGGCTATTGAGAGAAATACGGCTACTGCCGTAAAAAATACTGTCAAATCTTTCTCATCAGAACGCCCTGCCCACGAGTTCTCTTGTGTATACCATTCGATTAATGAAGGTTATGCAAAAAAACTCAATAGTAGCCAACGGTTATTGTTAATCGGTTTAGGTGTTCATGAGAGGCTTTGATCAAGTTCTTTCTTACTAAGGGTTTGTAAAATGGGCTGTTCCCCTAGGCTGTCCTTAAAAAGTCATAGCAATGCGAAGCAAGAAGGTATCCAGGGCGTCCCGCCCTGTGCCTCAGGGCGGGACGCCCTGGATACCTTCTTGCTTCGCCTCGCCATGATTTTTTAGCTATTCGTTTCAGCCCAGTCCTGACCCCTCTCTACACACACTTATATTTCAAAACTAATATTAATCACAACAGATGCAAAAATATTGTATTCCTCAAGTTTTTTAAGGTCCTTAAACCTTGATATGAAAATAGCCATGATAACCACTCATTTGTGTGATGAACCAAATAATGTTGATTGTGTATAATCACACTTGTTAACTAATCGAAAATAAAATAAGCTTTAAAAAGCTGAAAATTAAATCGTTAAAATAAGGGTGATAAAAGATGATTCAGGTGTTTTCTGGTTTTACCAGTTATGTGGCGGGATATTTGGGTCTAAATTATGGTTTACCCAGCCGGAGCTCTGTGGTCATTCCTCGTCCAATTCGATTCGTTGATATTCCTATTGATGTCGTCAATGGACATATTATGAGTTTCCTTAGCCTGAGAGAGCGTCATACTTTTAAAGCAACAATAAAAGGCGTGTCTTGTCCTTGTTTTCCTCTGTGCCAACTAGCTTGCGGTGTGTTTAAGAAGGTTCTTTTATCTCATTCAGTTGCGATGACCCCTAGAGGCTTTTCTTCAGGGCAGAAAAAACCTGTGGTCAATGGCAATTTTACTACTTTTTCATATGATCCAGGTTTGGGTCGTCTTATCATGGGTGATAATTCCAATTATACAACGAATGCTGCTGTGACAGTATTTGATACAGAAGGGAAACTTCAGCTTGTCGCTCAAAACTCGAGCTGGGATAAACATGTAGTGGCACTTAAACAGGTTGAAGGATTAATCATCGTTTTTGGGTATAGGGAGATGGGTATTTGGAGCGCGAATGACGGAACCAAAATTCGTGAATGGGACAAGAATCCTTTCGAGTTAAAGATGTGTGTCTTCAGTGAAAACAAAAAAATAGCTTTTGTTGCAGGTGATGGTCATTCTATGGGCACTATTGACTATATGGCAGCGGATCCTTGGAGCACCTATCAAAATTTTAGCGATAGCACTCACAAAGATCGCATAAGTTGGATTAAAGAAGACCTGATCACAGGTTTTGTTTTAAGTGGATCTAATGAAGGCATTGTTAATATCAGGAACCAGGATCATCAATTTGTGCGTTCTATTAAAACAGGAGAAACATGGGGAAAGTATGTATATCACGCCTCCAAACAGTTATTATTTGCCTCTATTGACTCTTCAACCGTTGGCGTGTGGGATACAACTAATGGAAAGTTAAATCAAGTCCTGAGAGCTAATCACGAACTTGCAGTTACCGCTAAGGGCTTTACTGCTTTAGAATGGAATGAGAGAGAGAATTACCTTTGTGCGTCATGGAAATTCCTGCGGGAGGGCGAATTAGGAGGAGCTCTGTTAATTTGGTGGAATATTGAATCTGGAGATTCCTTGGGAAAATTTTTGCTTGTTGATCCACACAATGGTTTGTATTCCAATGTGTGGCAAATAGCCTTTAATATAACTGAGGGGTTAATTCTTATTGGTGGATATGGACTTGAGCTTTGGAATAAAAAAGGCCAGTTGCTTTGGCAAAAATATAATATGGGATTTATTGAACGATTTGAATGGGATGCGAGAAATAAAAGAATTATTACTCAGGGTGTCAGTGTTAATCGATCAAATCTCACAGTAGAATTAATCACCTATAAAGAATAAAAGAAAAATGGAAAATAAAGAGGCTTACTGGACTATTTGTCCGGAATGTTATGGACGCGGCAAAAAAAACTTGAGGCTTCGCAAGAAATCGAGACTCCGCTACCAAATAGCAATTGATGAATTTGAAAAAACTCAGGATGAAGGAAAGGTTTCGGTTCGTCCTAAGATTACTCAATATTTATGCGATAATTGTAGTGGATCTGGCTTGATTCCTGCTACTAGTCATCCTATAGCAGATTCAGAAAACTATCCACATGTAGCAATTATTGGTGCAGGTATAGGAGGCGTAGCGCTGGCTGTAGCTTGTTTGCATCGTGGCATTCCATTTACCCTTTATGAGCGCGATAGCAGCTTCGATGCACGAGCTCAGGGGTACGGACTTACCTTGCAGCAAGCAAGTAACGCAATTAAAGGATTGGGTCTTTTCTCTTTAAAAGACGGGGGGCATTCTACACGCCATGTGGTGCATACTACAGAAGGAAAAGAAATTATTGAATGGGGAAGGAGGACGCATTCAAACACTAACAAGTCTCCAAAGCGTACAAATGTGCATATCCCGCGGCAGGCCTTGCGCCTAGCGTTGTTTGAGCAATTGGGCGAGCATGATGCCGTGCAGTGGGGGCACCGCTTAGTTGGTTTTAAACAATGTGAAGATAAAAGTGTTGAGCTAAGCTTTCAGGTTAACGGAGAGATGAAGAGTGCCAAGGCAGATTTGGTGGTGGGTGCCGATGGTATTCGTAGTGTTGTGCGCAACTTGTTGATTGGTGAGGATATTACTCCTTTACGTTACCTGGGTTATGTGGTAATTTTGGGTATTTGTTCTTTAGAGGCTCTTAAGGGTGTTGAGAGTTCATTGCTTGACTCAGCCACCGTGTTTCAAACCGTCAATGGCCATGAGCGAATCTACATGATGCCTTACGCGTTAGACTCGGTAATGTGGCAACTTAGTTTCCCCATGCCAGAAGAAGAAGCTAAGGCCTTGAGTGCACAAGGAGTTCAGGCACTTAAAGAAGAAGCGTGTCGTAGAACACAGTGGCATAAGCCTATTCCTCAAATTTTATCAGCAACCCTACCGGCACAAATTTCAGGTTATCCCGTGTACGACCGAGAATTACTCAAGTCGGAATTATTGGAAAAAGCTGGGGCAGTTACTTTGATTGGAGATGCAGCTCATCCTATGAGTCCATTTAAAGGACAAGGAGCCAATCAGGCTCTGTTGGATGCACTGGCACTGGCTCGTAACATTTCAATAGCATGTACACCGTTGTCTAAATGGAGAAAAACCGGAATGAGAGAAATTGTACTAACTGAATTTGAAGAAGAAATGTTAGCACGTAGTGCTCCCAAAGTGAAGGATTCAGCTGAGGCTGTGGAACTTTTACATTCTAAAGGTGTGCTACGTGAAGGTAATGGACCTAAAGGACGGTCTTTACGAGGTAACAACCTGTAATCAGACCTGATTGGTAGTTAAAGGTTATTATTAATCAGTATAAGCGTCAATGAGCAGGGTTTTTCCCAGGTTCTTCCTCAGGGTGTTCTAATGAGAAAGATTTGACACTTATTGCCCTCACCCCATTTAGGTATAGTCCTACACACAATTATTTCTTGATAGTATTCATGGCAAGACGAACCAAGAAGGTAGCCAGGGCG
>Ga0207102_1001_pt3 | contig 29367 bp, 33 predicted proteins | sample Alteio_BWMinHeat_80_FD_153573 | JGI IMG/M metagenome (GOLD analysis project Ga0207102, IMG submission 153573) | Enriched cells from forest soil in Barre Woods Harvard Forest LTER site, Petersham, Massachusetts, United States -... | ecosystem: Environmental > Terrestrial > Soil > Temperate forest >... | reverse complement strand
CTGCTCAGGTGGATCATCGAAGGCGTCGGCGGCGAATGGCGCGTCGAGGACCTGGACGCGACGGGGCGGCTCTATCAGCTGAGCGTCGCCGGCGCCGGATGACGAGATCCGCGCGCTCGCGTCACTCGGCGGCAAGCGCCTTGAACTCCTCGGCCTCGTGCATGATCACGCCCGCCAACGGATCGAACTGGCCGACCCACGGCTCGCGCGCGAGCACAGCCTTGGTGTGGGCGTAGCCCGCGTCCCAACGCTGTTTGATGCCGGCGGGGCTGAAATCGACATCCTTCGTGTGGTCCTCGTGATCGAGCTGCGGAGCCAGCAGTTGCATCACGTGCATCCGGGTCTGGCAGCCGTAGCTCATCAATTCGCGCACCTCCGGCCTGCCGCGCTCGGCATCCGGCAACCGCGCTGCGAGCTCGTTGATGACGTGGCGTAAGCGGTGCGGTTGCTGGTGTCGCGTGATCTGGCTTGCGATTCGGCTGGAATATTGGACGTCCTTGTGGCGGTTGAGGACTTCCGCCATCGTGCTTGGCTCGGCGCCCAATGGATTCCAGAGGTGCACGGTAAAGATGAGCGAGTCCCTGCGCGGGTTGTCGTCAAACACCACTTCCGTGGGCGTGTTGGAGAGGATGCCGCCGTCCCAGTACAGCTCGCCATTGGCGCGCACGGCTCAACGAGAGGCGGCATCGCGAGCCCCAGCATCTTCTTGCGCCCTACGAAGCACAGGCAGCAACTCTTTAGGCTCGGGTCGGTAGGTGCAGTCCGGACATACTTCCGAGTAGACTATGATGCCATCTCGGTCGATCACGTAGCGTGCCGGCATCGGAAGCGTCCAACTCGGGTCTCCATTAAAGCTTGGAAGGTCGTTCTTGAGCTTCTTGTAGAGCTCCACCAAATAGTCTGGCAATTCGAAGCGGAGCCCGAACGTCGCCGCAACATCGTTGCGCGGGTCGGACAGGATAGGATAACAGAGATTGTTCTCTCGCACTGCTCTGCGGTTGTTGGCAGCGGTCTGAGGCGAGATTGCCACGAGATCGGCCGCCAATTTCCTGTATTCCGGCAGCGTAGCTTGCAGCGCTTGCAGCTCCTTATTTGAGTACGGGCACCAGACACCGCGATAGAAGGTTATGACCAGTGAGCTTTTTTTCAGCAGCGTCTTCAACGAAATCTCATTGCCATCCGAGTCCTTGAGGACGAATGCGGGAGCGAGATAACCTGCCTTAAGCGCTCGCCTCGCTGCGCTGGATGCGACCAGTTCCACGGTCGCGCGATGCGTTGTGTCCATCATCGAGCTCGGAACATTGTAGGGTCGTTTTCCTTTCTCGGACTTGAACGCGTTTAATTTCTCCTTCACGGTCATGGCTCGTTCGCTTCGAAGAAGTCCGCTCGCCTTTCGAACGGTCTAAATCGGAATGGGAGGGCTTTGGTTGCTCTTTGGTTGCTTCTGAACCGCAGTGCGCCAGCATCTAATTTAGGGTCGCTTTGGCCGTCCCAAACAGTAGACGCGTGAGAGGAATAGAGCTTATTCCTTCCGGGAATGGCGCCCGTCCTCCCCCCAGCCCGTACGCCACGCGTACATTGCGACTTCCTACGCGGAAATTTTCCGTTTGTTTTTGAGGATCCCGTCCGATGGACCGTCTAGACGCCATGAAATTGTTCACGCGTGTCGTGGAGGCAGGCAGCTTTTCGGCGGTCGCCCGCGAGGCCGAGGTCAGTCAGCCGACGGTAAGCAAACAACTTACTGCGCTGGAAGCACATCTCGGCGTCCACCTTCTTCACCGCAGTTCGCGCACCCTCAGACTCACCGAAGCTGGCCAAACATTCTACGAGGCTTCTGTGAGAATTCTTGCCGACATTGAATCAGTGGAATCGGAGCTCGGGCTGAGACAAAGTCGGCCGTCAGGCACGATCAGCGTAACGGTGTCGGCGGGTTTCGGACGTCTTCACATCGTGCCGCTACTGCCGGCCTTTCATGCCAAATATCCCGACATCGTAGTCGACATCATCGTTTCGGACCGGTACGTGGACCTCGTCGAAGAGGGAATCGACGTGGCCGTGCGTATCGGCGAACTGTCGGACTCGTCCCTGATGGCGCGCAAGATAGGCTCAAGCCCTCGATCGACTTTCGCGACAGCCGAGTACCTCTTACGCGCGGGGGAACCGGCGAACCCGCAAGAGCTCGATCAGCATCCTTGCGTGGCCTTTACCTTTCAGAGGCGGATCCGCGAATGGACGTTCAACACCCCAACAGGGCACGTCGTCTACCGTCCGAGGGGACCGGTCCGCGCGAACGATGCGGAGAACGTGCGAGCCGCAGTCCTCGCCGGAATGGGTATCGCCCAAACTCCACGCTGGCTTTTCTCCGCCGAACTCCAAACCGGAATCGTAAAGGAAATCTTGACTGAATATCCCTCTGATCGGACACCGATACATGCGATCTTTCCGGCCTCAAGAAAGCCCTCGGGAAGACTCCGAGCATTCATCGATTTTCTCGTGGAGTGCTTCGCCGCAGACCCCTGTGTGCGGCCAGCTTGAACACACAATTCCAAGCCGGAATAGTCGCTATTCGAAAGACTTACGTTCTAGGTGTTAGTCAGGCGGATCATCGTGGCCGCCGGGAGAAATCAGGACGCTGTCATGTCGCAATTTACCACCTATACGATAGAAGCCGCTCCGGCAGATTCGAAGCCCGTGCTTCAGGGCGTCAAGCAAGCCTTTGGCTTCGTTCCCAACCTCCAAGCCAATATGGCCGAATCGCCCCAGCTTCTCATCGGCTACTCGACTTTATGGGATCTGTTCTCGAAGACTTCGTTCAGTCAGACTTGAGCAGCAGGTCGTCTATCTCACGGCGAACTTCGAGAACGAGTGCCAGTACTGGATGGTAGGGCACACCCAACTGGCCAAGATGCAGAACATCGACGAGGAGATTGTCAAGTCGATCCGTGATGGCCGCCCGATCGCTGATGCCAAGCTCGAAGCCTTACATGTGTTCACGACGAAGATCCTACGTAACCGCGGTTTCGTGAGCGATGCCGACGTGAGCCTGTTCCTCGCGGCCGGCTACACTAAACGCAACGTTCTCGAGGTCGTTCTGGGCGTCGGCACTAAGATCCTCAGCAACTACACCAACCATATTGTCCACACGCAACTGGATCCCTTTATGAAGGGGGCCGAATGGACAAAGCCTGCGACCCGAGCCCCGTAACCAAATCCGGTAGTCCGATTTGAGCTGCCGCGTCTCATCAGCACACGCAAAGAACCTATCACGGCGCCAGCATGACGCCGTGATAGGCAAGTGGCCCTCGGGAGCGAGGGAGCTAGGGAACGACGGTGCTTAGGGGTCGAAGACTCCCCTCAGGTCAGCACCATGACGTCGTCAACCATGACCGTCTGGCCAGTGAGTCTGAATCCGACGATGCTAGGAAGGTCGTTACTCCGACGCCACATTCGCACCGTTCTCCGCCAAGTCCGCTGCAATCCCCGCTCCAGTTCCGCTGCCTGCGCCCGTGACAATTGCGACCCTTGAGACGATCTTTCATCCCTTTCCTTCCGGTTTCAGTTTGCCGTCGCACACGCCTAGCCGGCGCGGACAACTCCATCGAAAATATCCCTGTAAAAGCCGGCGATGAGCCGCCTCACCTCTTCCTGGGACGCGTCTTTCGGAAACCAATTGCTGCTCCACGATATTTTACAACCCTCTCCGTCGTCCGACAGCGAGATGACGGCGTGATATCGCTCCAACGGCAATGGAGCATCGTTGATAATCGAGTAAGAGATCAGCGACCCATCAACCAGGGCCTCAAGCCGTTCGACGATGACACCTTCCATGCCTTTCATCCGAATCGTGCGGATGGATCCGACGCCCGATCCTTCAAGATCACAAGAGTCGATGGCATCCGGAAAATACTTCTTGAGCCCGCCGAAATCCGCCAGACGGGAATAGATGGTACTGCGCGGTATGTTGGTCGAGGTCTCGAACGTCGCAGAATAAGGCATCCGGCTTCCTCCTCTTTCGTTGACTATCTGTCGTCCTGACAGGTGGGCCGTGCCTTTCACGCGTTCTGCAATTCGGGTTGCTTCGACCCCTTTTCCGGCTTTCCGATATCGGCACCTTTCTCTCGAAGCATCCGCCAGATCTTGTCGGAGCGAACCGGAAGCTCGTTGATTTCGATATCGAACGGAGCAAGGGCATCGCAAAGCGCGTTCGTGAGCGCGCCGGGCACTGGTCCGGGAATGCCTTCGCCAATTCCACGCGAGCCGAGCGGCGTGTGTGGACAGGGTGTGAACGAGTGCGTCACCTCGACGTGCGGAACGTCAGGAGCGATAGCCAGCTTGTAAGCCTCGAGGGTCGTCGTCAGCTGCTGGCCGTGCTCGTCGTACAGAAATTCCTCGAACATGGCATTGGAAAGTCCTTGCACAACACCGCCCTGGATTTGTCCCTCTACCACAAGCGGGTTAATCACCGTTCCCGCGTCCTCACAGGTGACGTAACGTGTGATCTCGAATTCGCCAGTTTTCGGAAAGACCTCGACCATACATGCATGCGCCCCGAAATAGAACATGGGCTTCGCTGCCTCGAAATAGCTGGTGGCCTCGAGTCCGGCTTCTTCGCCTGGCGGCATGTTCACTGGTTTCATGACGATGCGGTCCGCCAGTTCAGCGAACGGAATCCTATTTTTGGGATCGAGTGCCGGGAACACGAAACCGTCTTCGAACTGTATATCGCCGACATGGAGGTCCAGCTTCCGGTCGAAGATAAAGATGCGCGCCATCTTGTCGCGCAACGTCCGACACGCGTTATGCACCGCACTTACCGTGTACGAACCTCCCCGAGCACCCAACGAGCCTGAACCGAATGGGGTGTTGGCCGTATCGCCCGTCTGAACCACGACGTCAGCAATATGGATCCCGAAATTCTCCGCAACAACCTGGGAAAAAGTCGTCTCGTGACTGGTGCCCTGCGGCGCATCGCCTTCGAGAACCTGAACCCGTCCGCGTGCGTCGATCCTGATCGTAGCAGAGCCATACCCCGGCTGGTTCTCGAGTTGGACGAAAACGTCGGACGCAATTCCAGAGATCTCGACGCCCGTCCCAAAGCCAAGGCCGATATATCTCCCTTGCCGACGCAAGGCCGTCTGCTTTTCTCGGAACGCAGCGAGGTCAACCGTAGCAACAAGACTGTTGAAAGCCTTCAGGTAGTCGCCGCTATCAAGATGGCATCCAGTTGCGGTTACGTGCGGCAAGGAACTAACCAGATTGATTCTGCGAATTTCCACCGGCTCCTTGCCGACTTCCTTAGCCAAGATGTCCACCAAACGTTCGATGACGAACCGGCCAGGATAGCTGCCAAACGATCGCGACGGAGACAACGACGGCTTGTTGGTAACGTAAGATCGGAGTTGGATATCACATTTCGGCAGGTAGTAACCTGACGGCAGGGTCGCCGCACCGAGAACCGGCATAACAAACCCCCAATATACCCCCATACAGCCGTCGCCGTTATCGGCTACGACGCGTGCGCGCATGCCGAGGATCTTGCCTTCCTTATCAGCGGCGATGGTCATCTCGTGCCGCTGGTCGCGCTCCTGACCGACGACCATCAGGCTTTCCTCCCGTGACTCCAACCAACGCACGGGACGGCCAAGCGTCTTTGCCAGCCAGGGTATCAGAATGGATTCGCGATAGAATGGGGCCTTAGTTCCGAACCCGCCGCCTTGATCCCGGGGAGCAATCACGCGGACCATATGCGTCGGGATATTCAGCACCTCGGCGAGCGCAAGACGGTCGATATGAGGACGTTGTGTCGTTGCCCAACAGGTCAATCCGTCATCGCGATCCCATTTCGCCATAACGCCTCGCGTCTCGAGCGGGGTCACGCCGACACGGTGGGTTTTGAACTTCCGGCTGATCACAACGGGCGCCGAATTGATGATCGCCTCAATCTCATCGACATTTGCCTTTACGCTGTCTTCCGTGAAGCCGCCTGTGAAGCTCATCGAGAAGATTTCGTTGTTGTCGAGATCTTCATGTATGAGGGTCGCGTCCGGGCGGCTGGAAACTTCTGGCGACCCGACGTACGGCAGATCCTCGTAGACGACCTCGACGAGTTCTCCTGCGTCCTCCGCCAGGTAGCGGTCCGTGGCCACGATGACCGCTACGGGCTCGCCATGAAATTTCACTTTGCCGACCGCGAGCGGCCAATGCTTCGGAAACTTTCCAGGCAAATTCGGCACGACGATCGGATGGGGCAGCGGATCGAGATGATCCTTAATGTCGTCGCCGGTGAACACGGCCACGACGCCCGCCGACTGCTTCGCCGCCGCCCTATCGATCGAAACGATCTTCGCGTGCGCGCGCATGCTGCGCACGATGAAGCAATGCAGGACGCCGGGCAGCTGCATGTCGGCGAAGTACTGACCGCGACCCGACATAAGACGCACGTCCTCCTTACGGACGGCCTTCTTGCCGATCCAGGCGAACTTCTCGTTTCTCATAATGACCTCCCTGCCGCGACCTTCATGGTCCCTGCGGCATTCTGAACCGCCTCGACGATGTGGGAATAGCCCGTGCAGCGGCAAATGTTACCCACGAGTGCTAGACGGATCTCGTTTTCCGAGGGCTCTGGATTGCGTTTGAGAAAATCGCTCATGTTCATCAGGATGCCAGGCGTGCAATAGCCGCACTGCAGCGCATGAGCGTCCTGAAACGCCTTCTGAAGAGGATGAAGTTCATCGTCCCGCGCAAGCCCTTCGACGGTTAAAACCTCGCGGCCGCACACCTGCGCGGCCAGCAGCATGCACGATTTGACCGCTTCGCCATCGAGATGAACCGTGCACGCGCCACAGACGCCTTCGAAGGTGCACCCGACATGCGTTCCCGTAAGCTGCAGATGGTCCCTGAGGAAGTCGACGAGCAGCATGCGGACAGGCACGACTGCCTCCACCTGCCGGCCGTTCACCGTGGTTTTGATCTTCGCCGTTCCGTCGCTCATCACGTACTCTCTCCCGCTCTCGCGATTGCCGATAAGGAGACCGAGGTGCCAAGCTCCTCAATCAGAACCTTCCGGTAGTCGGCCGATGCCCACGTATCGCTTTGAATTTCGACAGTTTCCGCGGCCGCACGGAACGCTTCTGAAATTGCTCCAGGGTTCTTAGCCGACGCTCCGACAAGGCGCTTCTCGACATCAAAAAAACGCTGCGTTCCTCGAGACAAACCACCGATCGCGGCGCGCGCCGATTTGCAGGCTCCGTTCTCGTTCAACACAACGCGAACTCCGATGCCTACCACGGGTAGCGAGTCGGTGACGTGTCCCCACTTTCGATACGCACTGCCCGTAAGTCTTCGCGGACCGGACAAGGTGACGCCGCGCAGTATCTCGTCGGCACGACGAGATGTCTCCATAGGAGCGCCGATAAAGTCGTCTATCGAAACTGACCGCGTATCGATCGCGCCAGCGTTTTTCGACGACAGATCGAGTTGCGCGCCCAAGGCAAGTGTTGCTACGGGCACGCAAGCTGCGACGTAATTCCAGCAAAGAGACCCGCCGATCGTGCCCCGATTTCGGACCTGACGATCGCCGACATGAGATGCCGCATCGGAGATCGCACCGAAAGCGCTGCCCTTCAGAAGCTCGGACGATGCCAACTCCACGTAGCGTGTCATCGCGCCGATCCATATCCCCGAGGCGACCTCCTTGATACCTTTGATCTCGGCAATGTCGTTTAAGTCGATTATGGCGTCGGGCCGGACCACGCGCGCCTTGACGGCCTGCATCAAGCTCATACCGCCGGCAATCGGCACGACCTCTCGCTGGCCGGCGCTCGCAAGAAGCGTTGCCGCCTGCTCCGTCGTATCCGGGCGGGAGAAGGTTTCTATCTTAGCGGGAAACATCCGTGGCTCCTTCTCTGAGACTCCGCTGCGCGACGGCAGCAGATCATTCCTGGAATTCCGAAGCAGACCCATCGTGCGGTTCGGGTAGCCCGCTCAATCTGATCTACGTCTTATCGAAGATCAGGTATCCGCGTGTCATTATGATCAAGGATCGATCGTCCAAAAACTTCTTCTCATCCTCGGCAAGCGCCTCGCCGGCGTCTGCACCCTTCGGCGTCGAGAAAGCCGCGGCCATCGCCTCCTCGCTGTCCCACCAGACTTCGGCAACACCCTGGAACGGATTCGGCGCCCACCCGCGCGCTTGCGCTGCTGCCACAGCCATTGGAGACGGCACAACATGACTTTGAATGTAACGCCGCATCGCCATGTCGTCCGAGCGACTTACGACCAACGGGGAGTGCGTTTCGATCCAATACTTGTGGAAGTCCTTGGCGCTCATGCCGTCGGGCTTGACCAACAGGAACATAATCTTGATGCCGGGCTGCGGCACTACTCCCCTCGGCGACTTGCCATGATCATCAATCGCTTCGGCAACGGCGGGCGGTCTTAAGGAAGCGGCGTTCGCAGCGCGGATGACGGTGTCCCAAGGCCGGCCTTTCGCGAACAACGGCGCCTGCCCTATCCTCGCGTCAGGGAAGGTGCGCATCATGTCGTAGGGTATCAGCGGAGAGGGTCCGGATCCCGAATGCGATTCCATCATGGCATTTCATCCCTTGTTGCTGGACGACTACCGTTCTTGCGCCGGAAGCCCTCGACCACGCCTAAACCGCGCCGAGATAGGCCAATTCTTATTGATCCAATGCTAAATAACTTTACCGATCTGTCAAGCCGTTTCGTGAGATCGATTGTCATCGAATAGGTCACTCAGCTTGACATCTCCTAGCAAAGTCTAATGTTTCTGCGCGCCTGAGCGGAGTGACTAAGACATCATAATTGATGATCGATCGATCACTTATTTGGTCACCCCCCGTGCGTCTTGCTGGCCCTATTGGAATCGTCGATCGTAGTTCCACTCCTCCTTTTCGCCGGTGTTCGACCCGTACGGTCGCACCAAAGCCGCCGTGAGCCGTCCTAATCTTCGAGACGACCGCGGAAGGCGCGGGATTCTGTGGAGATCTAGCAATTTCCTTTCGAGCCGACGCGAACTCGCTTGGCTTGATCAAAGTGCTTTATGGTCGCGCGTGGCTTCCTCCAGAGCGGCCTTCATGCCCAGGAAGCGCTCGTCGAGCGAAGCTGGATTCTCACGGTTGAGCACGACTACCTTAGCCCGAGCCTCTCCGCCCCGCGTAACCTCAAGAGCGTTTGCTTCGATGCCAGCTACGATCGCAGTCGCGACATCCGCAACGGGCTCACGTCCGAAGCCGAGATCGGCTCCCGCCTTCGAGCTCGCCATCATCGGCGTGTCGGTGGCGACCGGATAGGCCGTCAGCACATGTACGCCCTCGCCTTTGAGCTCGCGGCGCAGCGCCTCGCCGAAGCGGGCCCGCCCGGCTTTCGTGGCGGCGTAAGTTCCGTAGAACGGTACACCGGTCAGGGCCGCCGCTGAGGTCACGTTGATAATCAGACCATCCCCGCTCTTGCGCAGGTGCGGCAATGCCTCCCGTGTCAACAGGATCGGCGCTATCAGATCAACCTCGATCATCGCCCGAATTTCGCTTTCCGGGATCGCCTGAAGCCGGCCCGCGCGCACCGCGCCGGCGTTGTTCACGAGGATATCGATGCCGCCGAGTTTGGATACTGCATAAGCCAGAATCTTCTGTCGATCCCCCGCGCTAGTGACGTCACCAGCAATCGTACTCACGGCCGCACCGGTAGTCTTAAGCTGCCTCGTCCAGCCGCTCCTGCCGCCGTCCCACGATGACCACCTGGGCGCTGCGCGTCAGCAGTTCCTGCGCCAACGCCAGACCGATGCCACTGGAGCCACCGGTGATGACAACGCGCTTTCCTTTCATATCCATGAATCTATTCCTTTGCTTTCTGTTCGGAGTTTTTTCGTAAGCCGACGGGCCGCACGTCAGTCAGTTGCGGCGGTAAACAATTGCCACGTCGAAGTGGCCATCGCCACGAGACGCTGCTCGCTATCGACCAGTCGGGATTCGAGGAAACTGATGGTCCGGCCTTGCCTGGTGAAGGTGGCTTCGCAGCGGATGCGCCCACTGCGCACTGCGCGCAAGAACTGCACTTTCATCTCCACTGTCACCCCGGGGCGGCCTTGCATTTAAGCAGGTGTCCATCTCATTCTCCGTAGGAATGACCGTTATCACCTCGACCTATCTGCCATGCCTACGGGAAATTAGCCATTTCTTCCGATGCCAAATGAACACGGAAGGACGTGAACGATGTCGCTGCAAGAAAAGCTGCAGAAACGAAGCGAAACGTTCGTCGCCGAGACCCCTTCGGAGATCGTGAACGCGATGCTCCGCGCCGACGTAGCGCTCATATCGACGGGCCTGGCGGAGCATGCGCTGAGGGCTGGCGACGTCGCCCCGGAATTCACCCTTAGAGAGGTGCGGGGCAACAGCGTCTCGCTTTCGACGCTCCGCAGGTCCGGTCCGGTCGTAATAAACTTCTATCGCGGCGACTGGTGCCCTTACTGCGTGCTCGAGCTTGAGGAGCTCGCCGCGCTTCATCCGGAAATCGATCGATTGGGCGCCTCAGTGGTTGCGATTTCACCACAGAAGGTGGAGCGCCTGGCTGCGTATACCGGGGTCCCCTTTGCATTGGCGAGCGATCCCGGCTCAAAAGTGGCCCGCGCCTACGGACTCGCGTTTTCGCTGCCGGAAGAACTCCGCCCAATCTATCAAAGGCTGGGACATCCCTTGCCGGCGGTGAATGCCGCCTCCGATTGGGTCCTACCGCTGCCTGCGACCTACGTGGTCGCCCGCGACGGACGAATTGCACTGTCCTTTGTCGATGCGGATTACCGACGCCGCATGGAGCCAAGCGAAATACTGGCCGCTCTCTCGGGTCTTCCAGAACAGTCTGGGAGATCGCCATGGCGGACCTGATCATCCGAGCCCGCGACGCTTTTGCGGCGAGTGCAATGAACGCGATTGCGACCTACGCCCTCACCAGCAGCCTGCCTGCGACTCTCGTGGCGCTTGTGCGCCTGAGATCGCTCGACACCGCGACAGCTAATTCGGAAGGGAAACCCGAATAATGTTCGCGCGCGTCGACCTGGCCGAACCGCCAAACGCCCAGCGTTGGTGCAACACCGTCATGGCGCGCCCTGGGGGGCTGCCCGCAATTGAGCGCGTCACTGCGCTCTCTCGTCAAGCCTGAATGGAATCAAAAAGGAGAAGTGTATGTCCAAGCTGTTTTCGTCGGTAAGGGTCGGCCCCTACAATCTTTCGCACCGCGTCGTGATGGCTCCCCTTACGCGTATGGGCTCCGATGCCGGCGACAGGCCCAGCGACCTTATGGTCCAGTACTACTCGCAACGGGCTTCCGAAGGTGGCCTTATCATCGCCGAGGCAACACCGGTGTCACGCCAAGGATACGGTTACGCGAAGGCACCTGGTGTTTACTCGGACAGCCAGATCTCCGGTTGGAAGCGGGTCACCGACGCGGTTCATTCAAGGGGCGGCCGGATCTTCCTCCAGCTTTGGCATGTCGGCCGTCAGTCCCATCCGGATCTGCAGCCCGATGGAGGTGCGCCGGTGGCGCCCTCGGCGGTCAAGGCTGAAGGTCACGCCTATTCGGACAACGGCGAGGTCGAGTTCAGCCTGCCCCGGGCGCTCAAACTCTCGGAGATTCCTCCGATCATCGAGCAGTTCAGGCGCGGCGCGCAGCGAGCCCTGCAGGCAGGCTTTGATGGCGTCGAAATCCACGGAGCCAATGGCTACCTGCCGGACCAGTTTCTGCAAGACGGATCTAACAAGCGCACGGATGAGTACGGTGGTCCGATCGAAAACCGCGCGCGGTTCATGCTCGAAGTAACTCAAGCGGCCATTTCGGTCTGGGGTGGTGACCGGGTCGGCGTACGTATCGCGCCAAGTGGAACGTATGGATCAATGCACGACAGCAATCCCGAACGGACCTTCGGATATGTCACAGAGCGGCTCGATCGGTTGGGATTGGCTTATCTCCATATTGTCGAGCCGCGCATCAAAGGAACCGAGCTGATCCGGGAAGGTCAAGAGCCGGTAGCGGCTCAGCACCTTCGACCCAAATTCAAGGGCCCGATCATCGCCGCTGGCGGATTTTCGAAGCAATCGGCCGAAGCGATTGTCGCAGCCGGCGACGCGGATTTAGTGGCTTTTGGCCGCCACTTCATCTCGAACCCGGACCTGCCGGAACGGCTCCGACACAGCTTGTCGCTTGCCCGCTACGATCGTTCGACTTTCTACGGCGGTGATGGCCGAGGTTACATCGACTATCCGACACATGCGGAGAATACGGACGGGGCCCTGGTCTGAATGCTTCGGTAGCTGTGGCGCGGGAGATCGGTCCGCGCGCCTCAGTTTTCGCCTGCTTGAAGGCGGTGCTGGACTTAGAGGCGGGCCACAGCCGGCCTTCTTTCTTCCGGCACAAGCCCGGGACGCCCCAGTCGCGCACCTACCCAAAGTCCATCTTATGACGGCCAATGCCACTTATGGCATTCAATAGGCGCCACTCACCCGTTCCAGAGCGTTATACTGAGCAATACTTTTCTTGTATTTCCTGATCCGCCAAGAGCTTGGCGGCCTGTCCCTCATGGACGACACATCCTTGATCGATAATGTAAGCGCGGTCCGACACGACGAGCGCGATTTCCACATTCTGCTCAACAAGCAGGATCGTTGTACCCTGCGCCCTGATCTTTAGGAAATATTCGAACATCTCGTCGACGAGCACGGGCATGATGCCTTCGGAGGGTTCGTCGAGCATCAGCATGGACGGACTAGATGCGACGGCCCGTGCGATGGCCAACATTTGTTGTTCGCCACCAGACATCGTTATCGCCTCTTGATTCAGCCGCTGCTTTAGCCGCGGAAACGTCTCCGCGACCCTGTCGATTATGGCGCTTTCATCGCCTCGCGAGCGGCACGCAACCAGCCCCAAACGTAAGTTCTCGAGCACCGTCAGGCCGGGCACGATGCTGCGTTGCTCGGGAACGTAGGCCAGTCCTCTCGCGAAACGCCTCCAAGGCGGCATCGACAGGATTTCTTCACCTTCGAACTTGACTGATCCCGCGCGTTTCTCGACCAATCCCATGACCGAGCGGATCGTGGTCGTTTTGCCAGCCCCGTTTCGGCCAAGCAGAGTCACAATCTCGCCGCGGCCGACCTCAAACGAAATATCCTGAATGACATGGCTCCGACCGTACCAGGCGTTTAGTCCGCGGATCGAAAGCATTAGTGCCTCCGCTCCCCGAGATACACTCGCTTAACCTCGACGTCGCTACGGACCTCATCTGGACTCCCATCCGCCAGCAGGGTTCCGTGGTGGAGAACGATAATCCGCTGACTGATATTCAATACCATCTTCATCTTGTGCTCGACGAGGATAACCGTGCGCGTTTTGGCCAATCTCTCAATGAGATGGACCATCTCCCTGGTTTCTTCAGGACTCATGCCGGCGGTCGGCTCGTCCAACAGAAGCAACCGCGGCTCGCTGGCCAGCGCCATCGCTATTTCTAACGCTCGTTGCTGGCCATGCGAGAGTTCAGATGCGCTACGGTGCGCAACTTGAACGAGTCCGACTTCCTCGAGTAGGCGGCGCGCGGCGTCGTCGGTCCGAGTGAGTTTTGAGCGCTTCGACCAGAAGTTCTTCCCTGCGACCGTCGCCTGGGCGGCGATCCGCACGTTTTCATGCACGGTCAGCGCCGGAAAGACATTGGTTATTTGGAACGACTTGGCTATTCCAGCATGCACATATTGGTGTTGCTGCAGATCCGTTATGTCGCGACCTTCGAAGATGATCCGACCTACGGTCGGCTTGCGCGCGCCAGAGATCACGTTGAAGAAGCTGCTCTTTCCGGCGCCATTTGGACCAATGATCGAAGTCAGCTCTCCGGCCCGAAGGGCGACAGACACGTCTTGCAAGGCTTTAAAAGCTCCGTAGCGGAGCGTTATATTGTCTGCGCTTAGCACGATCTCACTCATCGTCGCACCATCGCAAGGGCAGATCCCCAAACGCCCTTCGGGAAAAAGCGGACGCAGGCGATGAACACCAATCCGGCGATGAGTTGCCAATGCGTGGTCCAGCTCGCGGTCACGTCCTCGAGCGACAAAAACAATGCGGCTCCGATGAAAGGACCGAAGAACGTGCCCATTCCGCCGAGTAGCGTCATCATCACCACGGTCCCGGACGTGGTGTAGAAGAGCGTGTCAATCGACACAATGCCGAGATGGATCGCGTTGAGGGCTCCGGCCAATCCGCAAAACGCTGACGATAGAACAAAGCTAATCCACTTTATCCAACGCAGGTCGTATCCCGAGGCCCGAGCTCGATTTTCATTCTCCCGGATCGCCTCAATGACGGCTCCAAACGGCGATTCCAGGATGCGGGAAAAGACGGCCAGCGCCACAATGACGAGTACGAGGAGGAAATAGTACTTTTGATACGGATCGATCAGCGACACGCGCAAAGAGCCCAGACTCACGGCTTGGACGGAAACGCCCCGCAGTCCGCTCTCTCCTCCGGTCAGCGAGACCCACTGATAGCAGATAAAATACAGGCATTGCGCCAATGCCAGGGTCACCATTCCGAAATAGACGCCCCTAGTCCGAATCGCCAGCGCCCCGATGATGCCGCCGACCGCGACGGCAAGCACGATCCCCGCAAGGATGGCTGCGAACCAAGGGAGCCCGCCAGAGGCAATCGCGATTCCGCACGCGTACGCACCAGCGCCGAACAAAGCTGCATGTCCCAACGACAGCAGACCGGTGTATCCGAACAGAAGGTTATACCCCGTCGCGAACAGCCCGTAGATCAAAATATTAATCGCGAGCGCAGGATGCGGCACGATGCCCGGCAATAGTGAAAGCGTCACCGCCGCCGCCGCGACGCGATGTCGTTGTACCCACGCGAAGACACGTCGCTCGCGCCAACGCTCGGCTCTAGAAGTTTCGGCAAGGATTGACATCGAGTTCATCTTGCCGCCTCCGGCCGACCGAGCAGCCCCTGCGGCCGCACCAGGAGAACGATGGCCATGATCGCGAACATCACGATATTGGAGAAATCAGCCGCGAAATATGAGGTAAGGCTAACGACGATCCCCAGCAATAAACCCGCGATCACCGCACCGGGCAGCGATCCCATACCTCCGACAACCGTTATGACGAACGCTTCGATGAGAACGGTTACGCCCATTTCCGGTATTACTCCTCGCATCGGCGCGGCCAGGAAACCTGCAATACCTGCAACGGCCGTTCCAAGGGCGAAGATCAACAACCACACTTTCGAGGTGTCGATGCCCAACACTTTGACGATCTCGGCGTCTCGTGCGCCAGCTCGAATAATCAGCCCGAACGGGGTCTTCTCAATCAAAAACCATAGGCTTGTAAGCAGTGCGGCCGTGAAGGCCATCACGAACAGCCTGTATAGTGGGAACGCGATATCACCCAACAGAATGCTACCGCGCAACTCGGGAGGCGAACTAAAGGGGAGACCGTCAGTGCCAAATAGTATTCGGATCAGCTCCACCAGAACGTAGCCGACGCCGAACGTGAGGAGAAGCGGGTAGCTCATGCCACGGCCGTAGATCGGACGGAGCAGAACGCGTTCTGTCACCATTCCGACGGCGGCCATCCCGAGAGGCACAATGAAAAGCGAAAGCCAGAAACTGCCCGTGTAGCCGAATGCGAAGACGCCGAGATACGCCCCGGCCGCATAGAATGCGCCGTGCGCAAAGTTCACCACGTTGAGCAGACCGAAGATCAGCGTGAGGCCCGTCGCAACGAGGACAAAGATGCACCCTAACGCAATACCGGTGAGTATTTGCAGAGCCAGAATGTCCAGAGGGATCTCGCCCATGACCGCGCCCTACCCTCGCTTAGGTCTTTAATCCAAGTTCGGCGCAGCTACGGAGCTTGGTGTCGTCCGGCGGTGCGACCTCAAGAACTTCGAACGCGTCGTTCGGGCTCTTCATCTCTGAAGGGCCTTTCGATCGCAGCACGAATACCGCCTGTACAGACTGGTGGTCGCACGCACGAATCATCTGCGGCCCCTTGTACAGATCGAAGTTGAATCCCGATCCGACGGCAGCCGATAGCGCGACGGGATCGACCGAACCTGCTTTCCTTGCGAGTTCCAACATCGATCTAACGCCACCATACCCGTAGCTACCGTAATCCGAGGGAATGCCGCCCTTGTATTTTGCCGCATAAGCCGCGTTGAACGCTTTCGAAGACGCGAACATCTCCTCGGCCTTCCAATAGTAATTGGATGCGCCCACTACGTCCGTGTAAGCTTCCGCACCACCGGCGATGCGTTGGTTGCTCGAGAGGGCTCCGACCAAGATCTTCATCCGATCTTTGAGACCGAATTCGCTCGCCTGCTTCAGCGCATTGAGCTGGTCTCGGCCGAAATTGAGCACACAGAGAATGTCCGGCTTGGCACTCAAAATCCGCGGGAAGAGGCTACTGAAGTCCTGCATGCCGAGTGGGTGCTTCACTTCGGCGACGACCTGCACCCCCATTCGCTCTCCCACGACCTGGAAGGCTCGGCGCATCTCATAACCAAACTCATAGTCGGCAATCAGATAGGCGACCCTGTTACCTAGTTTTGAGAACACGTAGCGGCCCAGAGCGCCCACGGAGAAGTAAGGCGCCAAACCCTCGTGGTAGGTTGTCGGCCCGAAATCGCTGGCTTCATTCAAACGATCGGACACACCGAGGGCATTGTAGGTCATACCTCGGGCCTTGCAGGTCTCGTTAACAGCGAGCTGAATCGCCCCAGAGAGGGAGCCAACGATAAGATCGACCCTCTCCTTCTCGACCAGCTCGAGCGTACGCGTAACCGCTTCCGCCGGATTAAGCTTGTCATCCCGTACAAGAAGCTCCGCCATTCGCCCGTTCAGGCCGCCTGATTTGTTGAAATCCTCCACCGCAAGCTGAGCGCAACGTACTTGGTCAGCGGCCTCCGAGCCGTAAGGCCCGCTCAGCGGAACGGGAAAGCCTACCTTTATGAGCCCACCGGCGCCCTGCGCGGCACTGCGCGACCAACACGCCCCGACAACAACTCCGGCCCCCAGGAATTTCAACGCGGCACGGCGGGATAAAGAAGAGATTGGTCGACGGCTCGACTGCATGACTGCCTCCTTGGAGTTATGCCGGCTTTTCGCCAGTCTAATCATTTAGCGTTCGCTCAACCTTATTTATCTATCGCTAAATAACAACGCGAGTCAAGTAGGTCGATTTGTCTTTGATCTCGCTCAATTTTCTCGGGAGTGTATTTCCCGCCCTGCTCGGGATAGTGGTAGTGTTAGTCTGACGTGCCGCGGCTCGAATCCCCGGCCGTGACGGAACTCCTGTCCAAGTCTCTTTCGATTGCACATCCCCGTATCGGAAGTGCGAGGAACGCCCAGAAACAAGCAACCCGAGATAGTCCATTGACAGACATCGCGATCGCCAAAGGCACCAGACCAAGGGGCCGGAAGCCGGACAAGTCGGTTGGCAAGTCGACGAAAGGCCAAGCGTCTAAAGCGCCGCAACCGCGCAACGCACGCTTGCTGCCAGCGGCACGCAAGAAGCTGATCGTCGAGGAGGCCATCAAATACTTTGCCGAGGTCGGGTTTGACGCCGGTACCCGCCCCCTCGCCGTTCGGCTGGGCATCACGCAACCCCTTATTTTCCGCTATTTTCCGAACAAGGACGACCTAGTCCAAGCGGTCTATAACGAGGTCTTCCTCTCGAGGTGGCGCATCGAATGGGAACGGCTTCTCGAAGACCGATCCCGTCCTTTGAGGGCCCGCTTGATCGAGTTCTACACCGCATACACGGAGATCATCTTCAACTCGAAATGGATGCGGATCTTCCTGTTCGCGGGCCTTCGCGGGCTGGATCTGAACCGCTGGTACATTAACTTTGCCGAGGAAAGAATCCATCGACGCGTGTGCCGCGAAATCCGCGCCGAGAAGGGGTTGAAACAGAGCGGCCCGATTACAGCCGAGGAGCTCGAGGTCTACTGGACCTTTCATGGAGGAATTTTCTACTACGGCGTACGTCGCTACGCGTACGGAGTCCCGGTCCATCTCGACCTTCCGAGCTACATTGAAGCGAACGTTGACGCCCTTTTGAACACCGTGCCCGCTGCCGCGGGACCCAGGCAGAAGTAAAACGTCAGCGTTGACTCTGTTTCTGCACCTTGCTATTTATCGGTCGATAATTAGCCCGGGAGGATGAGAAATGGGCAAAAGGGCGATCGTAATCGGCGGATCCATTTCGGGGTTGTTTGCGGCTTGTCTTCTCCGCCGGGCTGGCTGGCAGGTAGATGTGTTCGAGCGGTCCGATGTTGAGCTCAAGGGTCGCGGCGCCGGGATAGTGAGCCATCAACAGCTACGGGACATTCTCGGTGAGTGCGGAGCTGGAACCGAAGACCTCGGCGTTGACGTGGAGCATCGGCTCCTGTTGGATCAAGCAGGCAACGTGATCGGGCGGCATCACTACCCCCAGATCGTTACCTCGTGGGATCGCCTGCAGAATCTGGTTCGGCCAATTCAGCCTGAGGGAAGCTATCACCTCAATCACAATTTCGTTGGATTTGACCAGGATCTCGGCGGTGTCGTTGCCCGGTTCGAAAACGGTCGGTCCGAGCGCGCGGACATTCTGGTGGGCGCTGACGGTTTTCGATCCGCTACGCGCAACATTTTGTTTCCGGAGGTTCAGCCCATCTATGCCGGCTACGTCATCTGGCGAGCCGTGGTCGATGAATCTGATCTTAGCCCAGATACCCATGCCGCCCTCTTCGACAAGTTCGCGTTCTTTTTGGCTCCTGGAAATGAAATTATCGGCTACCCGATAGCTGGAGTTAACAACGATCTTGGACGCGGAAAGCGGCGATACAACTTTGTCTGGTACCGAACCATAGACGAAGAGCGTCTGCGGGAGATGCTCACCGACGCGACCGGACACACGCATGCGGTATCCATTCCCCCGCCGCTCGTCCGCTCCGACGTCATCCAAGAAATGCGCGACAAGGCGGAGACGTTCATGTCAAAGCCGATGCTCGGCATATTGCGCGCGGTGAAATCGGCATTTTTCACACCGATTTATGATCTCGCGTCGCCTTCGATGATTTCCGGAAGGGTCGCTTTGATCGGAGATGCCGCCTTCGTCGGTCGTCCCCATGTCGGGCTCGGTGTGACTAAGGGCGCCGCGGATGCGAAGGCCCTGGCCGACGCACTGCGGGCATCGAGCGATGATATCGACGCAGGCCTAAAAACATTCAGTGTCGAGCGCAAACTGATCGGTGATCGCGTTGTCGCAAGAGGACGCGAGCTGGGCGCGTTTCTGAACCTGCAACACACAGATCACTGTATCGACGAACACCATCAGAACGATTTGCTCCGCAACACGGCGGCGGACCAATTCCTTTACCAATGATCGATGGGAGACCGAGATGGTCATGCCGGAAAGCTTCAAGCCGGATTATGCGCGCAACATGCGTTTGATCGGGCACAGCGATCAAGGTGGTCGCGCCGACGGTGTACAATTGATGGTCAACAAGGGTCACGCGTACATCGGACACATGTTCTCGAAGGGTTTCAGTATCGTCGATGTCCGCGATCCGGCGAACCCTCGCACTGTCAACTATGTGCAAGCGCCGCCGAATACCTGGAACATCCATCTGCAAACGCACGATGATATGCTCTTGGTCATCAACGCCAAGGACATGTTCGCAGCGAGCGCTTTCCAGGACGAACGCGCGTACTATTCAGGTGCTCTCGGAGAAAAGGTCGGAACCGCGACAAGCGTTGGAGCGGGGCGACAACGCGACTGGACTGCAGGCATCTCGGTCTACGATATTTCAGTGCCGCACTCCCCCCGGAAGATAGGTTTCATGCCCGTTGACGGCGGCGGAATCCACCGCATCTGGTACACAGGCGGGCGATGGGCCTACGCGTCGGCGCTGTTGGACGGCTTTACCGATTACATCTTCATAACGGTAGATATGGCCGATCCGACACGACCACGAGAAGCCGGACGATTTTGGCTCAAGGGAATGAATACCGCCGCAGGGGAAACTCCCTTGTGGCCTAGTCATCGCCGCTATGGATTGCATCATGCCATCGTGGCCGGGGACATAGCATATGCGGCGTGGCGGGACGCCGGCATGGTGCTGATAGACGTCTCGAACAAGCACGTTCCAAAGCAAATCGTCCACAAAAACTGGTCACCACCCTACGGTGGAGGTACTCACAACTGTCTGCCCCTGCCCGATCGGGACCTGATCGTTGTGCTCGATGAAGCCGTGTTGGACAATCTTGAAGATGGGCTGAAACACGTTTGGATAATGGATGCTCGCGAGCCGAACAATCCGGTCTCAATTTCGACGCTTCCGACGCCGAACGAAATCGACTATTCCAAGAAAGGCGGTCACTTCGGCCCGCATAACCTTCACGAGAATCGTCCCGGTACATTCGTCAGCTCCGAACTGATCTTTGCGACCTATCAGAACGCAGGAATCAGAGCCTTTAACATCTCTAACCCATATCGGCCCGAAGAGGTGGCAGCGTTCGTACCGCCGGCTCCCGAGCGTTTGATGGACCATCGTCCCAATAGACCACGGGTCATCCAGTCGTGCGACGTTTTCGTCGACGCGTCCGGACTGATCTACACGACCGACTACAATACGGGGCTCTGCATCCTGGAAATGGCCGCCTAATGACCGGAGCTCCACCTTGAAGCAATCGAGTCTTGAGGAAACGTTGACGGCCATTGTCGGCTCGAGCCATTTGCTTACCCGTAGTTCGGACCTGTCCGCATTCGAACAAGACACCTGGCAACGTTATCGCGGAAAGGCGGCCTTCGTGGCCCGCCCGGGGTCGACGCAGCAGGTAGCCGATATCCTGCATGCGGCGGCGCGCCACGGCGCATCCGTGGTACCCCAGGGCGGCAATACGGGGTTAGTGGCAGGCGGAATTCCTGACTCGTCTGGCCGAGAGATCGTGCTGTCGCTATCGCGGATGAACCGAATCCGAACAGTTGAGCCGCTCGGCGAGTTCGCGGTGGCCGAAGCCGGAGTCGTTTTGGCGGACCTGCAAAAGGCGGCCGAAAACGTCGGCCGGTTCTTCCCCTTATCTCTCGGCGCCGAGGGATCTTGTCAGATCGGGGGCAATATCGCCACCAACGCGGGCGGTCTTAACGTCGTGCGCTACGGCATGATGCGCGGCCTCGTACTCGGCCTTGAGGTCGTTTTGCCCGATGGGACCATTTGGAATGGTCTCCGCTCGGTTCGAAAGGACAACACAGGCTACGACCTTAAGCAGCTATTTATCGGCTCCGAAGGTACTCTCGGGATCGTGACCGCGGCTTCCTTGAAGCTGATGCCTCCCCAACGCGAGCGCCAAACCATTTGGATGTCCGTACCCGCGCTGGACCACGCCCTCCAACTTTTCGAGCGCTTTCGTGTGCATTTTGGAGACATTATCTCGAGCTTTGAGCTGCTACACTCGAATGGCGTTGAACTGGCCGTCGCGCACCTCGTGAATTGCCGCAGGCCCGTTGAAGCGCCTCATCCTTGGCATGTCTTGATCGAACTCGCGTGGGCGCTTCCGAGCGGCTTACGCGATCATGCGGAACGGCTTTTGGAAGATCTGTTCGAGACGGGGATCGCTACAGATGGTTCGATAGCCGAAAGCGAGGCACAACGGCTGAACATGTGGAAGGTCCGAGAGGGACAATCGGAGGCGGCGCGAAGCCGCGGCGTGGTGCTTAGAAGCGACGTGTCCGTGTCCATTGAACTTATTCCAACGCTTTTGGCAGCCGTCGAGAAATGGGTCGACTCGCAGGAGAGCGAGATCATCTTCATGCCGTTCGGGCATATCGGTGACGGCAATATCCACTGCAACTGTGTCGTCGCCGAACGCCAAGCCCCGGACATCGAACCGCGCTTCTTAGCGTTCTTGTTCCAGCAGGTCTCGACGCTGGGCGGATCCATCAGCGCCGAGCATGGGGTCGGCCGCCTGAAAACTGACGCGGTATGGATGCGAAAACCCCAGATCGAATGGCTTCTTTCCCGCGCCGTAAAAGACCTGCTGGATCCAAGCTCCACCCTGAATCCGGGCGTGATTTTCGGCAAGCCTGGCACGAGCCAGAGCAGTTCGCTGGCGAATGGCGATCGCGCTAAGGTCCTCTAGGCTCCCGACCCGAGGAGAAGTCCACCTGGCGTTCCAAATCTGATTCTTAGAACGCGGCACGGCCTTTCTGCTCATGTCGGCCTCGCGCTCATTCAAGCCATCATGCGACACATGTAGGGCGCCAAAGTCGCTAGACCTCTAGGGGCGCATTGGCGCTGTCGAGAAACTCGACGGTCGCGAAAACGAGAGGAGCTTCTCCGACGTTTTCCAAGTCGTGAATCATAAACTCCCCGCGCTGAAACTTGTGGTGCTGGGTGTCTCCAGGCTGATAGACGACATCGCGGATACCGCCATCGCCGTAATGAGAGCGCGCCCGCCCGCCAGTCATTGCGGTCCAGAAATAATCGAGCACGTGCGTGTGGAAGCCGATGCGCTCGCCCGGCGCAAGACTGAGATGCCAAATCCGCACTCGTTCATTTTCGGAAACGAGCCGAGTTCCGACGCGGCCGTTGCCTAGACTCGCGACGAAGTCATTACGTAAATGCTCGGGCCAATGATCGGGCGGATCCCTCCATCGCTCGACCGAATTGCTCACTTCACGCTTTTCTATGCTATGCAAAGGACTGTTCTCCTGTCGTCAGTCAACTGCGAGTTCGAGCCCCGACCTCACATACCGTGCACTCGGCGACCGCACTGGCGGCTATTCTGGCCGCCCTCACGCCTCCGGAACCACCCCCAATTACGAACAGATCCACGTCAAAGTCGGACATCGTCCCCCTTAGAGAAAGCGGCGGAACGAAAACGATGAGGCGGCGCTCCGCGTCGGGCCGACAGTTCGCACCACGGACGCACCAGATTTTCTGGCTCGTGGGAGCCTCGCAAACATATTTATCGTTCGCTAATTAACATATCGCTCTGAGCAGGTCAACTTTGGTAGATTTGACGTGTATCTGGAGAAGGCCTTCGCGAAAGCCGATGCCCTTCCAGCTGCGCTAAACGGATTCGACGTCATCACATGAAGAGTCTTGGAATCCCGAAACGCCACGGCCATCTGGTATTTGGCCTTATCCAATCCGGTATCACTTGTGCCGTTGCCGCTGCGGTCGCGAGTTGGCCATTGATGCAAGAAGGGACGTTCACGATTCATTGGGTTAGAGCGTGGGCGATCTCCTGGGTCACGATGCTACCCTTGTGATCGTGGCCGCCCCCATCATTCGCGCAATCGTGGATAGGTTACTCGATTGCGCGGAAGTCGATGCCACAGCACGGCAGAGAAGCGAAAAACCACACATCGCGCTCCCAATTGACTCGTTTGCTCAAGACCCACGTGGATCCGACACTCGGTAGTCAGTCCGGGCGGCCGAGCGCGCGAAGCGTCTCGCCGTCCGCGCGGCTATGCGATCAACCGGCCACGCGCGTCACAGGCGACATGAACAAAGAAGACCGCACAATTCCAGCCTCGCGACCGCGCGCGACCTTCTTTCATTTGGGTGCGGCTGGACATTCCAGCGACCACGCGGGCCATCGAGGCCAACAGTCACAGCAGCGGCATCGTGCCGCGCGGCAAGTCAGGACCGATCGCACCGACGCTTGACACACCCGCACGTGTGTCCAACAGTCAGGGCGGATTCTGGGCATTCTGGATCGACATCAGGTACGCGACCAGCGCTTGGATCTCGCCATCGCTCAGAATGGATCCCCAAGGTGGCATCACTCGCCCCCCTGACTTTTTGCCCTCCTTTATCGTGCTAAGAACGTAGTCGGGCGTCAAATCGTCTCGGCCAGCTAATTTCACACCGCTGGTGCCGTCGTGCCCGTGGCAATGTGAGCAACCTCTCTCCAAAAACAGAGTTCTCCCCTGCTGGATCTGTTCTGGATTCGACGCTGGACCACTCGCCGCTAGAGCGAAGCTGCAATTCGCGACGGCCAATACCAAGATCTGGTAGGATAATCGCAACCTCATGGTCGGACTCCAGTAGGATTGTCGCCGGGCGCAATGCCCGGCGACGATCAACAGGTTCAATCGACAGTAAAGGCGATCAGCGAGGATGCGGCATTTACGTTCGCCAGCGCTGGGAACGTATCGTTGAACAGCGTGGCTGCCCAAGAACCCCAGCCGCTGGGCACGAGGATGTACTGCTTCCCGTTGGCGCGGTAGCTGACGATTCCGCTTCTCAGTCCGGAGCCCGTGTTGAAGCTCCACAACTCTTTACCGTCCTCGGCGTCAAATGCCTTGACGGTCCCGAACGGATCCCCGTTAAACACGAGGCCGCCACCCGTCGCGAGCACGCTTCCCCAGCTCGGGACGTCAAACGGCACGGACCACTTGAGCTTTCCCGTGATTGGGTCGCGAGCGTCAAGACGGCCCGCAGGTCGTCCGTCGATCTTGGCGACGCGATAGCCCTGTGTGCCGAATGCAGGTGAGAGAAGGTCTTTCGGATCTTGCTTTTCTTTGACCGGGGTGACTTCGACACACAGGTCCATCGGCGTAGTGTACCACAGCCCGGTCTTTGGGCTGAACGCTCCAGGATTCCAACTCCGTGCTCCTTGGAGGTTTGGACAAACGAGCGACGCCTTATTGGCGGGCGGGTCAACCCGGCCAATCATTTTGCCGGTCTTAGGATCGATGCCTTTGGCAAAATTGAACGTATCGTTCAGTGGCCAAACATTTTCAAGGGCCCCGTCCTTCTTGTCCATTACAAAGACGAAGCCGCTCTTGTTCAAATGAACGAGGAGATCCTTTCCGTTCCGTTTGAACATGAGCACTTCATACGCGGAGTCAAAATCCCATACGTCGTGTTCGATCTCCTGGCGGTGCCACTTCAGGGACCCGGTCTTCGGATCAAGCGCCACAACGGAATCCGTGTAAAGATTGTCGCCCTCGCGATCTTTTCCGTAGTAGTCGGGAGCGGCGTTTGCAGTTCCATAGTACACCGTGTCGGATTCGGCATCATAGGTTCCAGGCATCCAAGCACCGCCTCCACCGAACTTGCCGGATTCTCCCGGCCAGCTCTTCGGATCGTCCTTGATGGTGTTGAACATCCACAGTTTGCGCCCGGTTTCCGGCTCGACTCCATAGATTTTGCCAACGGTGTTCAGATCACCGCCGATTGAGCCGAACGTTAATACCGATCCGGCGACCACGGGGGGCGAAGTGAAGTTACATCCCTGACAATTGCGAAAGTCGGTCAACTGCATCGACCAAACCTCTTTTCCAGTTCGTTGATCAAGCGCTATCCCTCTCCCATCCAATGTCGCGACAAATACTTTGCCGAAGGCAACCGTAACCCCGCGCGAGTAAGCGGTGAACAAAATTTGATTCACCGTCGGGTCGAGCTTCGGTTGATAGCGCCAAATCTCTCGCCCTGTGACAGCGTCGATCGCCATCACCCTATTGTAGGCCGACGTCGAGTAGATCACACCGTCAATAACTATCGGGGTTTCTTGACGTCCGTGAGTTATATCGCCAGCCTGGTGAACCCAAGCCACGTGGAGATGCTTGACGTTCCCCGTATTTATTTGATCGAGCGGACTATAGCGCCAGCCGTTAGCAGTCCGATGAAACAATGGCCAGTTGTTGGGATCTTCAGAGCCCGGAGCGGGCGTTTGCGCCGAGCTTCCGGTACACGCCATCGCCACTACTCCGGCAACCAAGCCTGAGAACGTCGCGGACCTGATACGCCTTCGAGCGTTTGCCATTCCATTCCTCCCTGATTGCGCAGGGCGAATTCGAGTCTCCCCGCGTCGGAACAAATTTAGCGTTCGCTAAATAAGAGTCAAGAGAATTTAGCGTTCGCTAAATAAGAGTCAATGGAACTTTGAACTCTCGGTGACGGCCGCCACGTCCCGCATCATTCACGGAGTCGCAACGTGAGACGCCTTGCAATCGCAATATGAAATGGGGCGTATCCACCTAGTGCTTCCTCGCAACGGCAGTTGTCGGTCATTCGCCAACGGAGCGGCCCTTGCAGTCTCCGCAAGGGCCTCCATCGCCGAATCCACGACACCGCGCGGTCGCAATCCTTCGCAGGTATCGATGAGGTACTCCGCGGAGGTGCCTATTTTAGGCTTGTGGCACAAGAGAAGTGACGCGCTCTACAGCCCGGCGGACGGCAGGCCGTGCTTCGACGGCTTCGTACCAACGTTGTACGTTTGAAAATCCGGACAGATCAACGCTTGCGAATTCGCGGCGCCATATCCATCCGAAGTGAGCGATATCGGCAATCGTGAAGTCGTCTCCGGCCGCAAACTTTGAAGACGCGAGCACGCCATCGAACACACCCATAACCCGGGCGGCCTCGGTGTTGAACCGTGCAAGCGCATGCGGAATCTGCTCAGGTGCCTGTTTCTGGAAATAGCCGGCCTGGCCAAACGCAGGTCCAATTCCGGTCACATGGAAGAAGATCTGTTCGAAAACGCGTGCACGCGCCTCGCCACCCTTGGGAAGCAGCTTCCCTGTTTTCTCTGCCAAGTAAATGAGGATCGCTGACGATTCCGTGAGTATAAAGCGAGTGCCGTTCGGACCGGCCGGATCAACCAACACAGGTACTTTCCCGTTCGGATTGATCGCCTTGAACGCCGGTTCCTTTTGCTCGCCCTTGCGAACGTTGACAGGGTTCAGTGCATAGTCGAGTCCTAACTCTTCGAGAGCGACCGGCACGCGAACGCTATTAGGCGTCGAAAATGCATAGACTTCATACATAGTGATCTTATCCCCTTCAGGCCTAGCGGTAGTCGGATCGGATTAAAACGTTGAGATGCGGTCCTGCGAGCGTGACAATCGTCGCAGGGACCCTTCCCGTTAGCGCGAAGGTGAACAGCGCGTCGATGGCCGTAGCAGCCACGGCATTGCCGGCCGGAAACATCACGCTCGTCAAAGCGCACCTCCGTCCTCGTTGCGAAGGCCGATGAGCGCTGGCAGTGTTTCGCCCGGTTCAATTCGACGATGATCTACTTCCACGAAAGACATGCGCGATAGCAAAATCGTCCCACCCCTCGGATCCTCAAGGGTGAGGTCCGATGCTATGTCTGCGGCCTCAAGTGCCGGCTCCGCCAGATTCGAGGAAATAAGCTCCGTATCCGCGCGCAACATGACGCTGGTCATGTCGGGGGCGGTATCTGCCGCGAACTTTTCCCGGAAGCTGTTGAGCGGCATCGCTCATCTCCTTCGATCCGGACACGGCCCGGCTTCCTTACACAGATGACGAATTTTCTCTGTCGTGGGAGATAGGTCGGCGTTATAGGTCTCATTCCTAGGAAGAATAGGATGGACCGGTTGGCCTCTACGGAGACCTCTATGAGGGGTGTCTAAACCGGCTGCTTTTCTGGTGTAATGCGGCGCGAAGGCTCCGTGGTGGTCGACCGGCCGTCTCAACGACTATCGTCCAATTGAGAGCCATTTGGGGTGAAGCTTCTTCTCTGCCGAGCGGCAGTTCGGCGACGTCCGGGCCGTACTCACAAAGGGAAATCCGGTGCCCGATCTATGGGCGACCATTCCCTCCGGCGCATCACGACAGTCAAGGTGTGCGCATTCTTGTCTTTCTTCGAACGGACCTTTCCCGCTTGAACTCAGTCCTGCTCCCCATTTCACCCCCGTCATTGCCCAGGTGCGCGACAACGAGAGAAATCGTAGACCGATCTCCTGGCGAAGGCCGAGACCGGTCGGTGGGCTCGCGAAGGATCACAGCATCTGCGGGCTTGGGACGTCTGCATATCGCGCTCCGCTGCCCCGCTCTTCACGCCAAATATCCCAAAATCGTCATTGAGATCGCAATCTCGGGGCCGACCTAGTTGAAGCGGGCATCATCCACGTAGCATTGCGCATCGGCGAACGTCTGACTCCTCCTTTCGCATATCGAATAGCTACTATTCGCCGACGTCGCGTTCTCTGCCGATGACGATGGAACTAGCTGTCACGTCGAGAACGGATCGTGGCGATCCGTTTTAAGCAAGGAATATTGTCATGACGCGGTTTACTGTCCATACGTTGGATAACGCTCCGGCGGCCTCGAAGCCGATCCTCGAAGGCGTGCAGAAAGCTTTCGGATTCGTCCCTAACCTTCAGGCCAACATGGCCGAGTCGCCCGAATTGCTGATTGGCTATTCGACGTTGTGGGATCTCTTCTCGAAAACCTCGCTCAGCCAGACGGAACAGCAAGTTGTCTATTTGACAGTCAACTTTGAAAACGAGTGCCACTACTGCATGGCAGGCCACACTCAACTCGCCAAAATGCAGAATATTGAGGACGCGATCGTGCGCGCGATCCGCGACGGCAAGCCGATCGCTGACGCGAAACTTGAGGCGCTTCACGTCTTCACGACGAAAGTGGTTCGGGAGCGTGGTTTTGCCAAGGACGCCGACATCAACGCGTTTCTTGCTGCCGGTTTCACCAAGCGCAATGTGCTGGAAGTCATTTTGGGCGTCGGTACAAAGACTCTCAGCAACTACACCAACCACATTGTCGATACGCAGCTCGACCCCTTCATGAAGGGCGCCGAGTGGTCCAAGCCCGGCGTACGTACTGCTTAATGGAGTCTGAGGGGGTCGGCGTCAGCCGGCCCCCTTTCGAGTACGAGCGATCTTGGTCGGCTCAATACCCTCCACGAATTTCAAATGCTCCATGTTCGCCGTTGAAGGCGGCCGGATATTGTTCTTCGTCAACTTCTTCCTCAGCGAGCGGAATCATGCGGCATCAATCTACCCTTTTCAGGCCGGGACGTCTTTTGGCGGTCGACACACCGAACCGCATCGTGATGGGGCCCCTGACCCGGTGTCGTTCGAATATTTTCGATGCTCCCTTCGAGATTCATGAGCAATATTACGCGCAGCGCGCTACCGCCGGCATGATAATCAGCGAAGCTACGCAGATTTCTCAGCAAGGAAAGGGATTTGCCGGTGCCCCCGGTATCTACTCCGAAGCCCAAGTTGCCGGTTGGAGCGGCGTAACGTCGGCCGTACATGCCGCCGGCGGGCGCATAATCAGCCAGCTCTGGCACGTGGGCCGGATTTCACATCCGAGCCTGCAGCAAGACGGGGCGCTGCCGGTTGCTCCATCGCCACTTAAGCTGGAAGGAAACGCGCACACATATTTTGGACCGAAGCCGTTCGTCACCCCGAGAGCGCTTGAGCTTGAGGAGATCCCCGGGATCGTCGCCGACTATAGAGCGGCGGCCGAAAATGCCAAGGCGGCTGGATTCGACGGAATCGAGATCCACTCGGCAAACGGGTACCTGTTGAATCAATTTCTTCGCGA
>Ga0207102_1019_pt1 | contig 30282 bp, 24 predicted proteins | sample Alteio_BWMinHeat_80_FD_153573 | JGI IMG/M metagenome (GOLD analysis project Ga0207102, IMG submission 153573) | Enriched cells from forest soil in Barre Woods Harvard Forest LTER site, Petersham, Massachusetts, United States -... | ecosystem: Environmental > Terrestrial > Soil > Temperate forest >... | reverse complement strand
CCAGTGGCCAGCGGTTTAAAACGGCATGCGAACTGATATCGACTGAGATAATTTCATTTTTATCTTCAATATTTACAAATATTTTTCCCTTCCCATCGGATACAGCAGTTTCAGGTTTGCCACCCACAGGAATGGTTGCTACGAGTTTTTCTGTAGACGGGTCTATTAAACTTAGATCATTACTGCGCCCATTGCATGTGATGATAAGTTTTGAGAAATCGTCGTACATGATCGCATCGGGATTGGTTCCTGCAGCAATCTGGCCCAATACCTGGTTTGATTTCAAGTCGAAGACTGAAATATTATTTAGTCTGCCATTACTGGTATATCCTTTGCCAAGGGAAGGAACAAATGCTATTCCATGTACACCTGTAGTATTGGGGATGACTCCTATAGAATCCCCGGAAGTTGCATCCAGCACATTTACCTGGGTGCCGTGAGAAACATAAAGCCGGTTATTATCTGGTCCGACTGCGATATAATCCCATCCACCCGAACTGGCAATATGAAAAATATTGGCAACATGAAATCCACTACTGGTCTGGGCATTGAGATGACCAGAACTCATGGTGATAATCATAATCAGGAAACTAAAAAATCTTAAAATAGAAGAGTGTTTTTTCATATACTTTATTTTAAAAAATAATTAAACAATGTCCGGATATTTTTCAGATCGCCGGTAAACAAGTCTCAATATGCTTGGAAGCACAATCAGCAGTAAGGGAATGGCCGCTATGAATCCTCCAATCACAGCAATGGCCAGGGGACGATGCAACTGCGCACCAGCGCCGATGCCCAGGGCCAGGGGCAATAAGGCGATGATGGCGCCAAAAGCAGTCATTAGTTTGGGCCTGAGACGTGTTGATATGGAATAAATCACAGACTCATCAACTGATTTACTCATCCTGGCTTCCCTGAATTGAAGAATAGTGAATATGGCGTTTTCTGCTATAATACCGACGATCATGATCAGTCCCGTATAACTTCCCACATTCAGCGGTGTATTCGTAATAAATAATGCCAGGTAACTGCCCGAAATTCCCAAAACAGAAATAGCAAGAATGATAAAGGCAAGTCTGAATTCCCTGAATAAAAAAAGAATAACACCAAAAACAAGCAGGCTGGCAGCTATAAGTATTAGTAACAATTCCTGAAACGATTTCTGCTGTTCTGCAAATGATCCGCCATATACGATATGGTATCCCTGAGGTAAATTAATTTTTGCATTTATTTCTTTCTGGATATTTTTTATTACAGACCCAAGGTCGCTGTTTTCAAGACGGGCAGTAACGACGCCCATGGATTGTAAATCCTGTCGCTGGATTTCTGCATCTCCCGGATTTACCGTTACAGTCGCCAGCGAATTAATGGGATTTAATTTTCCATTCGGTAAAAAAATCTGCCATCTGGAAATATCAGCAATATTCCTGCTCCGGCTGTTTGGATATACCATTCGTATCGGCGTCAGTTGTTCTTTCTCCAGCATATCTCCTACCGTATTCCCTTCCAGATAGTTTTGAACCTGGTACTGAAACCCGGCAGGCGTTATTCCAAACTGCGCCAATTTACTATAGTCGGGTGTAATCGTCAGTGAAGGCCCTGCAATCACAATCCCATTGAAAACATCCGCCGTGCCTTTCACGGATGAAACAACATCCGCAACCTGATTAGAAAGCTGATGTAACAGTTCCTGGTTGTCACCAAATATTTTTACTTCGATCGGCTGAACGGAAGTCATCAGATCTCCCAGCATATCTGTAATCACCTGTCCGAAATCTATACGCAATGCAGGCTGGGATGCTTCCACTTTTGACCTGATATCAGAAATTACCTGATCAGTGGTCCGGTTTCTATTAGTTTTTAATTGAATAAGATAGTCACCGGTATTAGGTTCTGTTATGAAGAATCCCATTTGGGTTCCCGATCTTCTTGAATAGGCAGAAACCTCCGGAACCGTTTTAATTATTTTTTCAACCTCCTTCAGAATACGATCAGTTTCTTCCAAAGAAGTACCCGGAGGGGATGCATAATCCAAAACGATACTTCCTTCATCCATTTCGGGAAGAAAACCCGTCTCCAGTCTTGGGAGAACATAAAATATTGAACCGGCGAATACAACAATCAGAATGAAACTAATCCAGGGACGAAATATAAAAAATGAAACCCAGGCTTGCTTTTTTAACGGATGTGCTTTGAAATGTCTTCCTGGCTTTTTCTTCGATAGCATAAGATAGACCACGGGTAAACCGATCCATGTTACAAAAAATGAACAAACCAGGGTTATGATCATTGTATCGGTCAGTATTTTAAAATAAGCACCGGCCACCCCGCTCATAAGTACAAAAGGGAAAAAAATCACGATGGTGCTGAGTGAGGATCCTACCATGGCTGGTAACAGGTAATGAATAGCTTTATGCAATAAGGGTACCGTAGGCTCTTCCGGATGTTCCTCATGTGTCCTGTGAATTTGTTCAACAACCACAATGGCATCATCTATAATAAGACCGATAGATGCTGCAATGGCGCCCAGGGTCATAATATTAAGCGTGAAACCGGCTGAATACAATATTATCAAAGTCAGACAGATGGTAACTGGGATCGTAATTAGTATGGTAGCGCTTGATTTGAGAGATCTCAAAAATAAAATGGCTACGATGATTGCAAGTGCCAGGCCGATCAATAAACTATCAGAAACGCTTTTGATGGAAGTCTTCACAAAATCTGCCTGTATATAATAAGGCTGAATGCCCACTCCTGCCGGTAAGATTTTTCGAAGTTCGGCTACTTTATTCTCCATCTGGTCAGACAAGTCAATCAGGTTGGCATTAGGCTGCTTTATAATAGCTATTAAAATCCCTTCACCTCCGTTCGCATTTATTTTCGTGTATTCGACAGCTTCTTTTATTTCCACCGAAGAAATATCCCCGACGCGCACAATCCTTTTCCCGTCATTCCGGATAACAATATTGCGGATATCATCGGTTGAGTGAACTGTTGCGTCGGTAGTGGTCAGGTATAAAAAATGGTAATCTGATAAATAACCATTAGATTTTATAAAATTAGTTTGTGCAAGTGCAGAACTGATGCTATCCGGCGTAATCATTAAGGAACTCATTTTGCGCGCATCGAGTTCCAGCCAGTATTCTTTCATTTTACCTCCGATTACGCGCACTTCAGAAACCCCGGTTACTTGTGAAAGAAATGGTTTGATTGTATAGATAGCCAATTGCTTTAATTCAATCGGTGATTTATTATGGGCTTCGAGCGTGTAGCCTAAAACAGGAAGGATGGAGGGATTCATCTTCTCTACAGTAATCTGTGTCTCAGGGGGCAGATTATTCCTTATCTCAGCAATTTTTGATTCAATTTTCTGCAGACTAACATCAATATTGGCGTTCCAGTTCATAAACGCCGAAATTTCACAGGTTCCCCTGCTTGTTGTACTTCTAATCGATTCGAGATCAGGTACCTGTTTAATGGCATTTTCAAGGGGCTTGGTTACCCTGATCATCATTTTATTTACTGGCTGTAAGCCTGCATCTGCAATGATTTTTATTTTAGGAAAACTGATTTCAGGGAAGAGTGCCGTTTGCATTTTACTGTAAGCAAACATTCCTCCTGCAATAATCAGGACAAGTAATACTGATATGGGGTTCTTATATGAATGAAAAAAATTCTTCATGAGCTTATTGTGGCTGAACGATCCTGACTTTTGCCGTATCTGACAAACCATAATTTCCAGTCAGTAGAATTCTATCCTTTTCAGAAAACGAAGGGGACAGAATTTCAATCCGGTCTTTGGTTTCAATTCCCTTTTTTATCGGGATTTTTATTGCGGTAATACTATCCGTCATTTTCATTACCCAGAATTGCGTCTGGGTTTCATCTGATAGAACCGCAGCCCTTGGAAGTGATACTGAATGATCCCTGATAATTTTAGGGATGATTACTTTTGCCAACAGGTTTTCAGGAATTGAATGAGCCGGTTTCACCCTGATTACAACATTCTGTGTTTGAGAAGTGGATTCAACTGTTGGCATAAATGAAGCAATCAGTCCCTGTAGTTTCTCTCCATCTGGCAATTTTAGTTCCAGTCCGCTGCCCGGCTTAACATAAGGCTTTAATTCATACGGTAATTCCATTATAAATACAAAACTGCTTTCATCGCTGATAACAGCCAGCTGCTCACCATCCTGGACATAATCACCAGACTGATGATTTACCTGACTGATAAACCCACCGGCAGATGTTTTAATGGAATTGGTTCCGGAGAATTTAAAAGCAGTATCCAGTTTGTTTACTGCATTGCCTATACTTTCAGATTCCTTGGTTTTAATAGTGAATAGAGTTTGCTCCGCTTTAACAAACTGGCCCGGCATCACATGAGCCGATTGCAGGTAACCATTAGCGTTAGCTTTAATATAATTTTTAAGAAGATAAGTTGATGTGGCATTCAGTTCTATAAATTCTTCCATGGGTTCTTTTGTAATGCCCGTTATCGTTACCGGAGTCTGAACAGGTTCCGCCGCTACTTCAGACACTTCTGCTTTATTTGCGCAGGAAGTAAATATCAAAAGAATAATAACTAAACGATAACGGATAATTGCATTGAGCATGGATGATTATTTATCTGTTCCAATAGTTTATTTGATTGATGATCTGCAGACGGCTTACTTTATTTTGGGTAAGCAGGTTTTTTGCATTGAGGTAATTATTCAATGCAATGATCAGGTCTGCTATTTTCGCATCTCCCGTTTCCAGTAATTTTGTATTTACTTCTATAAGCCCTTCAGAATATTTAATTTGATTATTAATATCTCCTATTAAAGATTCTGTTTGCTGTAATTGTTGTTCTAACTGATTAATCTGCTGGTAATATTGATTCGTGTAAAAATTTTTATAGCCTGATCTCGATCTTTCCGATATATCGAGTTTCCTGTATTGCATTTTTTTTTGTTTCCCATCGTAAATAGGAACTGTAATATCAAAACCTACACTGGTACCAAAATTTTTATAGCCCTGATACATAAGGGAAGATACATATCCTCCATTTGCATACAGATTAACTTTTGGTTTATAACTATAATCCAGCAAAGTCCGATTATGGACCAGGATCAGGCTGTCGATGGTATATTTCTGAAAAAAAACTGAATGATCGGGACCAGGTAATGGATTTATAGTAAATGATGGCTCATCCAGATTTACTGCGGTTGTGTCAACAATCCCGGCCAGGTAATTCAAAGTTGCAAAGTCGTTGTGATATTGTATATCCAGCTGGCGCAAAGAAAGGTCCTGTTGCTGCACAGTTACGAGCAGGGTTAGATAATCGGTCTGACGATAAACATTTTTTTCCGTCAGTGTTTTCAGTATATGAACTTCCTTTTGAAGCAACTCACGAATTTCCTTTGCCAGATTGAGTTCCTGCAAAGTTCCGAATGCAGTAAGATATTGATTGGTAATGGTTCGTTTTAAGTCCTGAGTGGAAATCCTTGCTGTGTTGGCAATACCCTGATTTTGTAATTGAATATTTTTATACTGTGCGGACAGGTTTCCGCGGCTTACCAGGGTCTGGCTTACATTTACAATCCCGCTTAACTGACCACCGTTAGTAATTGCATTATCGTATCCAAAGCCGTTAATTACGGGAGCATATGAATTTATACTTGACCCGGACACCTGAGGTTTGTATTGAGCACGGATGCGTTCGCTGTCGATGGCATTCGATTCCATCTGAGATTGAAAATCTTTTAAGAGTGGACTGTTCTGAATAGCTACCTGAAGATAAAAATCAAGCGTGTTTTTTTGAGCTAAAGAATTTTTACCAGACAAAAAGATTAAACCAATAATGAGAATGCGGTTACGCATGGCCGGGCCTTTCTTGGAATGAACAAAAATCGGAGTGAAATCTGATTTAATTCTGAAGGGAGGCTTCAATTTGACAGATAACCGCCTTTAATTTTTCTCGTAAACTGGCTGGTGCAACATGAGTTGATTGATCATTTTACTTACCACCTGAGGGGATTGCTTTTCAACGAGATGGGCTCTAGTTTCTCCGGTCTTTTCCCATTCATTGAATCCGTCCGGATTGATTTTGCAATTTCCTTTTTCAAGGTTATAAGATACCCGCCATCCTTCAACTGCCACCAAAACTGCCGTTTCATCCCAGCTCATTCTTCCGGCGCTATCTTCCTTTGCCAATGGTATGCATAAAGCAAAAACATCTTTCACCGGGCTTTTCTGAATCTGTTCATCATGAATTAACGGCAGCCCTGTTTTTATTTTCTGTCCTATTTCAAAACCGCTGAAAAGAATTGTCGTCGGCCATTCAGCCAATACTTTTTTTGAAGCATTCACATCTTCAACAAGGTTAAATTCCCTCCCCGATGGGAAACGGCCTGCCATGCTTACAAGGTTCCGCACCTTTTTTTTCACCAGTTCATATCCGTTTAAAGATGAATAGGAATCACCGGAGGATCTGAGCAAATTAGCCAGGTTGGTAAGAAAACCGACAGTAATAATTGTAACTGAATGATCCGGTTGTGACGAGAGTATTTTTCGGTAAAGATCCAATGCATCCGGAACATCCTGGTTGCTTTGGATTTTGTGAGGATAACGACTGATGATGGTATCGGTCCAATGTTGCTTATCACCCAATTCAACAGCGTTCCCTCTGACTACTGCGACAGGAATATCAGGCCTGTTAAAATAAGTATTAAATACATTTATTGCTGCTGCTGCATTTTTATATTTGGAGCTGCCAATGGTAGCAAGAATTTTCACCAGGCCACTGTCTGCAAAACAATGCAAAAGTGTTATGGCACCTACATCATCATAATCCGGACCAAAATCCGTATCGAAAATTACATGTAAAGGATAAACAGGTTTTGGGAAATCCGGTTGTGATCTGACAGAACAGATACAACTTATAAATAAGGTGGGTAGAAGAAGAGACCTTTTAAACATAAAATTTAATATACAAGACTACATTAAATTTTCTTTCAAATCTGTGTTAGCAGATTTTTCTAAAAATATCAGTTTAAAAAAATTACATGGAGGAATGCTTGTCGTGCATTGGAGTACCCGCATAGTACTTGCTTAAAAATTCCTTTTTGGAATCCTTATAGCTGGAGACCATCCCCATCTTGAAGAGGCTATAAATGTAAATCCAGGCCAGGTCGAGCTGGTAAGGAAGGAATCCTGCCCTTGCACTTCCCGGAAAAAGATGATGATTATTATGCCACTCGCCGGAGAGCATACCTGGCCTTGTTTGATTGATCGAAAGGTTCGACCGGTCGAAATCAATTCCATCCACATGCTTATCCTTGCCTTTACCATGACCGGTATAATTAAATGCCCTTACCAGAACGAACCAGAAAAAAGCGCCACTGAAACAGGCCAGAGCAAGTCCTTTTCCTCCCAGTAGCCAGAGTATACCAAACCAGAAAGACCAATTTAAAATCCAAAGGCTGATTACATATAAGGGTTTGGATACAGAACCCCAGGTTTGATATTGCTCAAAAGTATTTAGGCCAACCCCGGTATGACTGAGGAAATTCCGTACACGCTGATATTTTTTCTCGGCTTAAATCTTTTGAAATACTTTGGTGATTAACATCCGAAAGCATACAATACATAAAACCGCCCATTGGATTATAAGGATCACCAGGTTCGTCTGATTTGACATGATGAACATGGTGAGAGATTACATAAATTTCTTCAGGAAAAGTTTTAATTACCAGGTTTTGCGTAATCAGGCGAAATAAAGGATGACTGAAGCGGTAAGATTTATGAGTGCAATAGCGATGAAACCAAATGGTTCCATGTGTGCTCATAATGACCATGGCATAAACCACGAGCACGATGGCTGTTTTCCAGGTCAGAAAGTAAATCAGAAAAATAACAAACAATGGAAACATGCAGGCTGCCATGAACCAGCTGATAAGTGTGATCCAATTTTTCCTTGTCCTGAATACATTGATTCGTGAAAAAGCTTCTTTAAAAAGTTGACTCGTTGTGGGCTTAAGAAACACTCCCCTGGCATCCATCCAACCATACGAAGGCGTTTGGAGGATTTCATCTATAAAGGCCATAAAAAAAGAACAGTTAATTGAATAATCAGGTTTTCCATGGTCTTCTCAAGCACCAGACTAAGAACAATGTACGGGAATTATCCGGGTATAGTTTCTAAAATGAAGAAATAAACCTGTTAATTTTATTGTGCAATTTCCAATAAAATCTTTAAACACAGGCTGGGCCTGGGTTTCCTCAGATATTTAATTAATTTGACATGATCCCTGAAGTTGCTGTTTTCAATGTAATTCCTGAAAAAAGAGCCGGATTTGAAGGCGCTTTCGGGAGTGCTCAGGAAATTATTTCTACTTCATCATTTCAATTTGCGTTTCCAATTGCTGAACATTATTATGATTGGTATATAAAAATGATTAACTAACAGGCGGCAAAATCAGATGGTTTTAAGGTGAAATCTTAACATTGGTTTTTTGAAAAACCAATTACCTTTATATTATATAATTGTTATTAAATCATTATGGCAAAGAAAAGCAAAAAGCCTTCACAGAAATCTGTGAAGAAGACGTTATTAGTCGAAATTGAAAATAAACTGGCTGAATCCTTAAAGGGTTTTTACAAAAAAATCAGTGATAAAAAATTTGAAAAGGAAATCCACAAAGCAGGTAAAATTCTTTCAAGACATTTAACAAAAGACCAAATCACTGTAGTTCATAAAGAAAAGGCAAAGGCTCCCAAAAAAGAAAAGAAATCCGTAGAAAAAGAGGTTGTATCATGAGACTTCAGGTATAAAATAATTGCGGAATATTTTATACATAATTGCTTTAAAGACAGGTTTAGACTAAACTTTTCTTCTTTTTCTCCAGTAAATTTTAAGAAAGTATTCACCTGATAACTGTACAATTCTAGTATAGTTTTTGTGGCATCTATCCTATTGTTTCATTTCTAAAATTTAAAAATTATGTCTACAACAGCAACGAAGACTATGACTACAAAGGAAATAGCCAAAAAACTTAAAAAATATTGCGAACAGGGAAAATTTGAAGAAGCTCAAAAGGAATTATTTGCAAAGGACGCAGTAAGTATTGAACCCATGGCAGGAGGAGGTTTCGATAAAGAAACCAGGGGGTTGGATGCCATTCTCAAGAAAGGAGAAAAATGGCAGGAAATGGTTTCCGCCACACATTCTATGGAAATCTCAGAGCCTACCATTGCAGGAAATACTTTTTCGCTGAGTATGCGGATGGACGTAACTATGAAGGACCGTGGCCGCACAGATATGACAGAGCTTTGTGTATATCAGGTAAAAGACGGGAAAATAATTTCCGAGCAGTTCTTTATGTAAACCAGGTATTTATCGAATAAAGAAGTCCGCGTGATTGTCCATTTTCAGACAAACAGGCGGACTTTTTATTTTAGCTTTGCAAATATCCTGATTTAAATCGTTATCTCGGCAAATGAAAAATCTCATATATACTTTTAAACTTTTAGCATTTGTTTTTCTATTCTCCCATTTTACACCACACCCTGAAATAAGCCGCTCTAACCCAGGCCCGGGTTTTGCTGTTGTGGAATTATTTACCTCAAGGATGTTCCAGTTGTCCACCCGCAGATGCAGCGGTTGGCAGGCTGAAGGGCTGGGGGAAAAATGTCTTCGTTTTGAGTTTTCATGTAGACTACTGGAATAATTTAGGTTGGAAAGATATTTTTTTCCGATCCGGCTTATTCCAGCAGGCAGCAGGAATATGGAACTTTTTTACACATCAGCAATATTTATACTCCCCAGATTGTCGTAAATGGAAAGGTTGAATTTGTAGGCAGCGAAGAATCCCGCCTGAGAAAAACTATTGAAGAATCTATTTTGGAAGTTCCAAAAGCAGAAATTCATATTAAAGTTCTTCAGGAAACGAATCATAAAATTCCGGTTTCGGTATCTTCCGGTGGGAATAAAGACGCAAGACTCAACCTGGCGCTTATTCAAAATTATGCATCGGATTTTGTTCAGAGAGGTGAAAACAAAGGCAAAACACTTTCACATTTTTTTATTGTAAGGGACTTCAAAGTTCTTCCAAATCCGAAAGATCCAAATACATTTTTTCTTGATTTGCCAAAGGAGTTGCAGCCCCCCCTGATTGCACTGTAATTGCCTTTCTTCAGGATTCTAAAAATGGTCATATCATTGCTGCAACGGGATCTTCTATTCCCTGAGCTTGTGTGAACAAAGCCCTGAGTATTTCCTGTCTATCCGGTGAATAGCAAATTTCTTAGCGTATATTGAATTTAAATTTCTTTTATGCGCGGCTATCTTTCTTGCTTTCTGTTCGTTCTGATATTTCAAACCGGTTTAAAGAGTCAAAATAAAATAGTTGTTTTTCAGTCTGACTTCGGACTAAAAGACGGAGCCGTATCTGCTATGAAGGGTGTTGCCATGGGAGTTTCATCAGATTTAAAATTATTTGACCTCACGCACGAGATTCCCGCTTACAATATTTGGGAAGCCGCTTACCGTCTCGAGCAAACCGTGCCTTACTGGCCTGCGGGTACCGTATTTGTATCTGTGGTAGACCCAGGTGTAGGAACAACAAGAAAATCGGTTGTACTAAAAACAATAACAGGACAATTTATTGTAACACCCGATAACGGGACACTCACACTTATCGCTTCTTCGGAAGGGATAGCCGAAGTAAGACAAATTGACGAGGTATTGAACAGGAGAAAAAACTCACAGGAATCTTATACTTTTCATGGCCGCGATGTATATGCTTATACTGGTGCGAGACTGGCAGCCGGAGTAATAACGTATGAACAGGTTGGCATGAAACTCCCGAACGAAGTTGTTCAGATACCTTATCAGATGGCGGTAAAAGAAGGCAACAAAATAAAAGGAACCATATCCATTCTGGATGTCCAGTACGGCAACATTTGGACGAATATTGGCGGCCCACTCTTCAATCAGCTGGGTTTGACTTTCGGAGATAAACTTCACGTAGAAATTTTCCACAACCAGGAAAAAATATATTCGGGTGAAATGCCCTACTGCCAGACATTCGGCGCGGTAGAAAAGGGGAAGCCACTTGCTTACCTGAATAGTCTTCTGCAATTGTCCTTTGCCCTGAATCAGGGTGATTTTGCAAAGACCTATTCTGTGGGGAGTGGCAGTGAATGGAAAGCAGAAGTCTGGAAAAAATAAAAACCCGTTCGCAAAATCATTCTTATGCAAAGAAAAACTTTCATCAAATTATCTTCTGCCTTTATGGCTACACCATTAATACCTGCTTTTCCGGAAATTGGTCAGCAGGACAAACTAAAAAACTGGGCAGGCAACCTGACTTATAGTACAAACAATGTTTTCTATCCAAAGACGGTATCTGAAGTTCAGGAGCTGGTAAAAAGATGCGACCATCTCCGGGGTTTGGGAACAATACATTGCTTTAATTCCATTGCAGACAGCAAATACAACCTGATTTCATCTAATAATTTAAACAGTATTTTATCTCTTGACACAATTAATAATACAGTTACTGTTGAAGGGGGGATAAAATATGGAGAGTTGAGTCCATATCTGGATAAAAAAGGATACGCACTGCAAAATCTGGCTTCTCTCCCGCATATTTCTGTTGCCGGTAGTATTACTACCGCTACCCATGGATCTGGCATTAAGAACGGAAATCTTTCTTCAGCTGTCAGTGCGCTGGAAATCGTGATTGCTGATGGATCTGTAATTAATCTTTCAAGAGAAAAAGACAAAGATAATTTTGATGGTGCAGTGGTAGGTCTGGGCGCTCTGGGTATCATTACGAAAGTTACTTTGGATTTATTACCAACTTATACAATGCGCCAGCAGGTATTTGTAAAACTTCCAATGGACCAGTTGAAAGAACATTTTAATGAGATTGTTTCTGCAGGATATAGCGTGAGTTTGTTTACAGACTGGCAATCGGAATCAATCAATGAAGTCTGGATAAAAGACAAAGTAAATCCTGAAATTGAATATAGTAAAATGGAAGAATTTTATGGTGCTAAAGCAGCACTCCAAGATCTTCATCCAATCATAGAACTTTCCGCCGAGAATTGCACTCCACAAATGGGCGTACCCGGATCCTGGTATGAGAGACTTCCTCATTTTAAAATGGGATTTACTCCCAGCAGTGGCAAGGAATTACAATCAGAATATTTTATTTCACAACAAAATGCTATTGAAGCAATTCTTGCCATTCAAAGTCTGGGCAAACAGATCGGTCCGCATTTGTTCATTACAGAAATCAGAACGATTGCAGCAGATGAGCTCTGGTTGAGTCCATGCAGGAATCAGCGATCTGTTACCATACATTTCACCTGGAAACAGGAATGGGATTCAGTGAGCAAACTGCTTCCCCTGATTGAAAAAGAACTTGCTCCTTTCAATCCCAGGCCTCATTGGGGCAAATTGTTCACCATGCCTGCCCAGGTATTGGAATCCCGATACGAAAAACTGTCAGATTTTAAAAAACTAGCTGCTTATTACGACCCGAAAGGGAAATTCAGGAATGATTTTCTGAAAGGAAATATCTACTAAAGTATGGCTATGAGATATGGGTTATGAGATATGAGATGTGAGATATGGGATGTGGGTTCAATAACTCAAAAATCATAGTTTATAACTCATATCCCATAACCCATATCTCATAGCCCAAGTTTCCATACTTGTTTTTATACCAGTTGAATGCCTGTTTTTTGTAAACAAAATCTTATGTTGTTTATATAAATTACCGGTTGTCATTTTGAATGTCTTTTTACTTATTTGGAAGAACGCATAAATTTCTTCCGGAGTAGATTTATCGTGATACGGCAGGTAACCATTATGCTCATTTAAAAGGCGGAGGATTTTTTCAGCTTCATCTTCCACTCTTTGATAGCCGGGTTTTCCTGCGGCCACATCTATTTTATTTTCAGAAAGAATATTTTTAATGAACCCGTTGAAACGGTCACCGATTTCCATAGGGCGATATATCTCATTTGTATGAAGCATTCCCTTGTGCTTATTGTTGATGATAACTTCATAGCCAATATCCGTTTTACGATATACCAGGAGCTCTACTTCTTCTTTTTCCTTTACTGTCAGTATTTCATTCGATAAGTACCGTTCCAGTTTTTCAGTAGCTGCAACTCGTCCCGTTTGTTCATCCATTACAATTTTTACCAGGTATTCCCCCATCGGTTGCATAAAACTGATCATGCCCGATTTGGGAATGAAAAGATCCTTCATTAGTCCCCAGTCCAGGAATGCACCATGGGATGTAATACTTATGGCTTTAAGTTTAACAATATCACCCAGGACTCCATAAGGTTTTTGTGTTGTTGCAATGGGCCTGCCTTCTCCATCATGGTAAAGAAAGACATTGATTTCATCACCAGTTTTTGTACCTGGAGGCACAAATCGTTTGGGCATGAGTATCCCTTCTTCACCGTTATCCATGAAGACGCCCATATCTTTTACTTTAATAACTTTAAGCAGATTATATTCACCCATCCTTACCATAGCCACCTATTAAATATGAAACAAAGATACAGATACCTGATTGCCATATTTTTCTTTACTGCCTGTTCAACAAAACCAACCTTATATGAACAGTTATCATATTTTAAAAAACCTGTCAATTACCCGGTATTAAGTCATGATTCAGCTGCAATTTTTTTCGATTCACTAAAAAACGAAACTGTTAGGTGGAAAAAAGCAGACGTTTTCAATCCGGCCGCAATCGTCAAAAGCGATTCTGTTTATGTATTATCAAGATGCGAAGATAATCCGGCAGCCATGCTTGGCAGCAGAACTTCCCGCATCGGGATATCTGTAAGCCTTGACGGTATTCATTTTAATTCATTCAATGACCCTGTTCTTTATCCATCTAAAGATGGATTTCAACAATTTGATTATCCCGGTGGATGTGAAGATCCGCGGATAGTGCAAACGGTAGATGGTTTATACGTGCTTGCCTATACTTCCTGGAATTATAGGGTTCCCCGTTTATCCATCGCTTTTTCTAAAGATCTTTTTCATTGGGAGAAAAAAGGGCCGGCATTCGCAAAAGCATATAACCATCGTTTTTTTGGATTCTGCAAGTAAATCAGCATCCATGATTACAAGAATGGATGGAGATAAAATAGTTCTGGCTAAAATAGGCGGCCGGTATTGGATGTACTGGGGAGAATATTTTGTAAACCTGGCATGGTCAGAAAACTTATACGACTGGTATCCAATGGTAGATACAGCAGGATTTCTTAAAAAAATCATGCAAACTCGGCCAAACCATTTTGATAGTGATCTGGATGAATGCGGGCCACCCGCATTAATGACTGACAGAGGGATCATGCTGATATATAACGGCAAAAATGCGAACGGGAAAGATGCAGATCTTTCATTACCCAGAGGAACTTATTCTATTGGAAGGGTATTTTTTGATCCGAAAGATCTGATAACGATTCTGATCAGGTCGGATGAACCATTTCTGAAACCAACGCTTCCACATGAAATCAGCGGACAATATACAGCAGGAACTACTTTTGCCGAAGGTTTGGTATATTATAAAGAAAAATGGTTTCTGTATTACGGAACGGCTGATTCATTTGTAGGCGTAGCGGTTTCACAGTTTAAATCAGCCCCATAATAATAATTCTATGACGACTTCTCAATTAATCGATCTGAGTCATACAATTGAAAATGGATTGATTACCTATAAGGGACTGCCTTCCCCTGTGATTTGCGATTATCTGAGTCGTGAGGATTCGAAAAAATTTTATGCCGAAGGAACAAGTTTTCAAATCGGAAAAATCGAGATGGTAAGCAATACAGGGACCTATATCGATTGCCCCTTTCACCGGTATGAAAATGGAAACGATCTCAATGACACGCCATTGGAGCATTTTGCAGAATTAGAAGGTTTGGTTATTCGAAATCCTTTTCAGGAAAATATCGCTACAGACGCAGATCTTTTCAGGGACCTGGAGATCGGAGGAAAAGCTTTGCTCATTCAAACCGGATGGGATATACATTGGAATACAGAAAAATATTTTAACGATCATCCATTCCTGACGGAAAATGCTGCCCTTATATTAAAAGAGAAGAAAGTCCGCCTTGTAGGAATCGATTCACATAATATCGACGATACGAGAACGAACAGAAGACCTGTTCATACCATTTTGCTTGGAAATGGAATACTGATTGTGGAACACCTGTGTAATCTTTCAGCAATTCCTGATGAAAATTTTATTTTTAATGCAATACCCCCTAAATTTAAGGGTGTTGGGACTTTTCCTGTTCGTGCGATGGCCAGATTGCACAGGATCTCTTAATAAATTTTTATGGTAAGGTCTGTTATTACTGGCTCAGGTTCATATATACCTCCTTTTGTACAAACCAATCTGGATTTTGCACAGCATGAATTTTATACCTCTGAGGGTTTGCCGCTTCCTGTAGATCCGGCAGAAGTCGTTAGCAAGTTTAAAAAGATTACAGGTATAGAGGAAAGAAGATACACTACTGATGATTTGAATGCCTCCAACATAGGATATGAAGCAGCCAAATTAGCAATCAAAGACAGTTCCATTGATCCTGAAACACTGGATCAGATCATAGTGGCTCATAATTTCGGTAATGTTATAAAGAATACAATTCAAACTGCGGCCGTGCCTTCCCTTGCCAGCCAATTAAAACATATACTGGGCATAAGAAATCCAAATTGTATTGCATATGATATCCTGTTTGGCTGTCCCGGTTGGTTGCAGGGACTCATTCAGGCTGACGCTTTTTTTAAAGCGGGCATGGCAAAAAAAGTCCTTATCATTGGAACAGAAACACTGAGCAGGGTAATCGATATGTACGACCGGGACAGTATGATATTCAGTGATGGTGCGGGGGCTGTCATTCTGGAGAAAAAAGATGGAGATGAAAATTCTCCTGGTATACTGTCATTTACGGCACAAACGCATAGCGTGGATGAAGTCGATTATATCAATATGGGGATTTCAAATTATCCGCATAGTAATCCCCGAATCCGATATTTAAAAATGAAAGGAAGAAAGGTTTATGAATATGCACTAAAACATGTTCCTGAAGCCATGAAAGCTTGTATTGACAAATCGGGGCAATCCATTCATTCAGTAAAAAAAATATTCATTCACCAGGCGAATGAAAAAATGGATGAGGCGATCATAAAAAAATTATTCCTTTTATATGGGATTGAGATTCCACCTGTAAATATCATGCCTATGAGCATCGGATGGCTTGGAAATAGTTCGGTTGCTACTATTCCAACTCTGCTGGACCTGGTTCGAAAACACCAGTTTCCAGAACATATCTTACATCCCGGAGATATTATATTGTTTGCTTCTGTTGGCGCCGGTATGAATATCAATGCGGTTTGTTACAGGTGTTGAACGCGTAACGCTTAACGCGTAACGCTGAACGCTTAACGCTTAACTTGGAACGCGTTAAGAGTAACGAATTTATTAAATTGCAATCACAAATTAATTACCGTCAACCGTCAACCGTCAACCGTCAACCGTCAACCGTCAACCGTCAACCGTCAACCGTCAACCGTCAACCGTCAACCGTCAACCGTCATCGGTTATCGGTCATCGAGAGGAAACAAAATGATAAATACCGGAACCAGACTGCAATACGATATATTTTCCCTCCTTACCGCTGACTGTTATTTCTTTTAGTTCCGATAACTGTTTTCCACTTTCAGTTATGGATTCAGCCGATGAAGCAGGAATATAAATTACAGCTTTTGAATTGGATGGTATTTCTACATCCATAATAAATTTATCTTCTGTTATTTTCCAATGTGCATTCAATTTCCCATATCCTGTTTCCAGATCTGCATTGGCATAAGTCAGGTTTCCACCCGGATGCGGATGTATACTGATTTTATTATATCCTGCAGCGTCTTTGTAGTTGTCAATGCCTGTTATGTTCCGATACATCCAGTCACCGATTGCACCATATGCGTAATGATTGAAAGAATTCATTCCTGGTGTTTGAAAACTACTGTCAGGTTTTTGTCCGTCCCATCTTTCCCAGATTGTGGTAGCGCCCATTTTTACCGGGTACAGCCAGGAAGGATAAGTATCCTGCAATAACAATTTATATGCGACAGAATCATAACCGAAACGACTCAGAACGTGACACAGATAGGGCGTTCCAAGGAATCCTGTTGTTAGATGATTATCATAGTTCTTGATATTCTCTGCTAATCTTTGTGCTGCCTGCGCTCTTAAGTTTTCCGGCAGCATATCAAATTGAAGCGCCAGTACATAAGCCGTCTGCGTACCGGAAACCAGTCTGCCGGAAGATGTTACATATTCTTTCAAAAACGCTTCTTTTAAATGTTGCAACAAATCCGAGTACTTCTGCACATCCTCTGATTTGTTTAAGATCTTTGCTGAATTAACCAATAGCTGAGTAGAATAAGCGAAGAAACATTGTGCAATCAGATATTTGTCTGTAACGGCGGACCTACCGTCATTATCATCCACCGGCCTGTAAAAAAGCCAGTCACCAAAATGAAATCCGGTATTCCATAAGTAATCTTTACTATGAGTTTGCATGAATCCCACCCAGGCTTTCATACTGGGATACTGATCTTCCAGAATTTTTGGATCGCCATATGCCAGCCACATGTTCCATGGAATGATCGTAGATGCGTCTGCCCAACCAGTAGAACCTCCTGCAAATGGTCCTAATACGTTTGGAATTACAAAAGGAACCATGCCATTTTCTGACTGATCCGCTGCGAGATCTTTCAGCCATTTAGAAAAGAAGTTGTGTACTCCCATATTGTAACTGGCTGTTCTCGAAAAAGCCTGCGCATCAACCGTCCAGCCCAATCTTTCATCACGTTGCGGGCAATCCGTAGGCACATCCAGAAAATTTCCTTTTTGCCCCCACTGAATATTATGCTGAAGTTGGTTAAGCATTGAATTTGAACAACTGAATTGCCCCGTCGCCTCCATATCTGAATAAAGTGTTACTGCCTTGATAAAAATATATGGCGGTTTTGGAACTTTATCTGAATTCATGGTATCCCTATTCCTTTCTATTTTACCCGTATGAATTTCTCCGGTAAATCCCTTAATGCGCAGATATCTGAATCCATGAAAAGTAAAATGAGGCATTAAAAATTCTCCATCATTCCCATTTATTATATAAATATTTTCTGATTTTGCTGCTCTTAAATTATCTGTATAGAAATTACCTTCCTTATCCAGGACTTCTGCATGGTCCACAATAACAGAATCACCGGCTTTTCCTTTAATGAAAATTTCTTCCCATCCAACGAGATTCTGTCCAAAATCAATAACCTGTTCGCCCCTGGGTGTTTTAAAAATACGGATCGGATCGAAAGTTTCATGCATCCTGACGGGCTCGTTATACGTAGCTATCAAATTATTTTTAGGATACTCCTTTTCCATTACTTTTTGCCATGACTGGTCATTATAACCAATATCATTCCAGCCCGTTATTTCCTTTCGTGCATCGTAAGTTTCTCCGTTATATATTTCAGAACTTCGTATGGGTCCTTTATCTGATGTTTTCCAACTGCCATCAGAAATAATTGTTTCCATGCTTCCGTCTGTGTATTGTATTTCGAATTGAGCCAGCAGGCCGATTTTTTCCCCGTAAATATTCTTATTATTATTCCATGCCAGGCTTGTCCGGTACCAGCCACTTCCGATATTGACGCCTATAGCATTTTTTCCCATTTTAACAAACTTCGACACATCGTAAACCTGGTATTGAAGTCGTTTATTGTAACTCGTCCACCCTGGAGTCAGATAGGCATCTCCCAATTTCTGTCCATTGATATAAGCCTCATACATCCCATGTGCAGTAATAAATACTGTAGCAGAAACTATTTTCTTCTGTGAAGTAAATTCCTTCCGGAACAATAAAGCCGGCCCATTTACGGTATCAGCGTCGCTGGTTGATTCAATCCATTTCGCCTTCCAGTCTGAGCTCATTAATAACCCCATTTACCAATAGGCTTTTTCACTCCAGGCGGATACTCTCCCTTTATTATCCCAAACTCTCACCTGCCAGTAATAAGCAGTTCCTGATTCCAATGCTTTGCCGGTATATGGAACGTAAATAGATTGGGAACTCATTGCTTTCCAGCTGGCCATTTGATCACCTTTTCCCGATTTGTATCCGACCCTGATTTCATAACCAGTCTGTTCCAGGTTTCGCTGATCAGATACCAGCTGCCAGCTGAATCTCGGATTAAGAATGTCTAAACCCAGTGGGTTTATTCTGGCTTCACAACGAAGATTCCCGACTGAAACCTGGGAATAACCTGACTGAATCAATAGTATTAGTGCAATTACGAGACTTAAAGATCTTTTCATGAAAGGCATTTAATATATTTCAAACATTATGTTTACATGTTATATGAGATCGTTTTCGAAAAACTTTTCCATTTCCTGCTCTCGCCTGTATTAAAGAAAACTACCAATAGTTAAATATTATATTCTATAGTTCCTCGAATTTGAACACCTTATCAAGTTAAACTGTTTCTTCGATTTTTAAGTAAATTCATAAGGGTAATATGAAAACCGGAGTTGAAGCCATTGCATTTCTGAATTTCATGATTGAATTAAAATACCACGTTAAGGTAAATTCACAGAAAATTTGCAGTTAAATAATTTAATGGTAATAAGCACTGAGTATATTTGTAGAGCGGTTCTTAATATTAAACTTATCTATATGCCAAAATTCATTACCTCCATCAGGCTTCAGGAAGCCAATGAAAGAGATTATGCTATACTATCCCGGGAAATGAAAAAAAATTCTTTCAACCCCGTCAGTGAAAATAAATTAAATGACTCCGGTGAACTGATCTCCTCCTTCGTTTTTAACACAACGAGTAATAAGAGTTTACTTGACACGACCACGGAGGTTTCACTTGCTGCAGCTACTACTGGAAAAAAATATTCCTTTACAGTTATTAAAGAAAGAGCGAAACTGGAAGCGTAATTTTTACTTCCAATTAATGCACATCATACTCCAACGTGTTTGCGAAATAATGTGTTTGCCATAAATAATAGCGCTTAAACTGGTACGGTAATTTCTTTTTAAATTCTTCCCAGTTTCTGACAGACTTCGGGCTCCATACTACTTCGCTTAATGCATCCATTCTTGGAAAGATCATGTATTCTATTTTAGACGGATTGGTCATGTATTCAGTCCAGGTATTTGCCTGTGCACCCAGGATATAACGTCCATCATCATCCGATAATTCAGCCGGAATGGGTTCATATTTATATACTTTTTCTAATGGCAGATATCCTCCGATAACCAGGGAATCATCATGTTTGGACTGGGAATAATCGAAGTAAACATAGGTGGTGGGTGTCATGATCACGGTATGTTTTTGTTTTGCCGCTTCAATTCCGCCTTTTTCCCCGCGCCAGCTCATTACTACAGCTTTCGGAGCGAGGCCGCCTTCCAGGATTTCATCCCACCCAATCAGTGTTTTGCCCTTGCTATTAATATATTTTTCCATTCGCTGTATGAAATAACTCTGTAATTCATGCTCGTCCTTAAGACCGAGGTCATGGATTCGTTTCTGACAAAGCGGACATCTTTTCCAGTTTATTTTCGGGCATTCGTCACCTCCCACATGAATATATTTTGACGGAAAAAGGGGTGCTACCTCATCAATTACATCCTGAAGAAATTGGAAAACGCTGTCATTACCAGCACAGAATACATCGCTTGCAACACCCCATTTTTCATAAACGATTTTACCTTTTGCCTTTCTGCCTACATCGGAAAGCAGACTATCCGGAATATTTGTTTTTTCATCAGGGAAACAACTAAGCCAGGGGTAAGCTGCGATAGCAGCACTTCCATGTCCTGGCATTTCAATTTCAGGTATGATGGTAATATACCTGTTGGATGCATAAGCCACTACTTCCTTGATTTGTTCCTGTGTGTAAAAGCCGCCATAATATATATTATCGTTCCCTTTCCATGGTCTTTTACCAATCACCGTCCCATAACGCCATGCGCCTACATCTGTGAGGCGCGGATATTTTTTGATTTCTATTCGCCAGCCCTGGTCTTCGGTCAGATGCCAGTGGAATTCATTCATCTTATGCATGGCCAGATAATCAATAAATTTCTTCACAAATGATACTGGCATAAAATGGCGGCCTACGTCCAGCATCATACCGCGATATGCAAATCGGGGTTTATCGTTGATCTCAACATATGGAATGGAAAGTTTTTTTGAGCCTTCCGGCATGGGAAGCATTTGAATAAGAGATTGGATGCCATAAAAAACACCGGTTTCATTATCGCCTCCGATATAAATTCCTTTTTGATCCACTGACAAATTATAAGCACCAGGAATCGAATCGTCCAGTCTTTCAAAATTCAGCGTTATGTTATTACTACCATTAGCTTTTGAAGTTGTTGCCAGACTGAAGCCATAAAATTCTTTCAAATAATCGTTGAAGAACTGTACAGAGTTTTCGAGGCCGCTTCCTTCCAGCACAATTTTAGTAGAGGAGCTGAGAATGAAATCAGCCATTACCCCGGGCATTTTAACAGAAGCGGGTTGTGGAATAATATTAACCTGTGCAACAGCAGTAAAACTGCTGAGCAAAAGAGCCATGAGGCAACATTTCATTGCAATCGTATTTAATTAATACAAACATATTATTTTCCGGCTTAGTAAAGGCACAATATTTGTAATTTAGTGCGGACCGTCGTTTGAATATAAACTTTCCTTATTGCAATTGAATATGAGCTGTTCCTGACCGGGAAAGCTGAATTTATATCTGGATTTGATTTCCAGTTTTTTATTATCTCAAAAAGTGTTCAATGAAATACCTGCTCATTTTATGTTTAATATGTATTGGAATAAATTTCTCTTTTGGACAGGGAGATTCCATTTCATCCCGCGTTTTATTACCAAATGGCTGGAGTCTCACATCACCCGGGAGGTCAGTTCCGCTGGGTGATTTACCACTGAATTTAGTCGTCTCCCCTTCTAAAAAATATCTGGCGGTGACCAATAACGGTCAGAGTGTTCAAACCATTCAGTTAATAGATCCCTTGAAAGGAAAACTTCTATCAGAAATAATAATTCCTGAGAGCTGGCTGGGCCTGGCTTTCAGCCAGGATGAAAACTGGCTATATGCTTCCGGAGGAAATGACAACCTGATTGTGAAATACAGGATTTCAGGAAATCAGCAGTTGATAGAAGCAGATAAAATAAAACTCGGAGAAAAATGGCCGGTCAAAATTTCACCTGCAGGTATTCAGATAAATGATAAAACAAATACACTATTTGCAGTTACCAAAGAAAATAATAGCCTTTATCTTGTTGATTTAAAAACCAAAAAGACTGAATCATTTTATCTGGGTGCAGAGGCATATACCTGTCTGCTTTCTAATAATAAATCCGAGCTCTATATTTCTTTATGGGGCGGTGGGAAAATATTAATCTTTGATACAGAGAACAAAAAAATAACTGATAGTATTTTGGTTGGAGACCATCCCAACGATCTTTGTCTTAGCCGGAACGGACGCATATTATTTGTGGCCAATGCAAATGACAATTCTGTATCAGTAATTGATATCCAAAAACGAAAAATTCTGGAGACCCTTGATGCTGCTCTTTATCCCGGATCTCTTGGCGGCTCCACAACGAACGGTGTTGCTTTGAGTGAAAACGAGAGAACTCTGTATATTGCCAATGCCGACAATAACTGTCTCGCAGTTTTTGATGTGAGTCATCCGGGATCCAGCAAATCGATAGGCTTTATTCCTGTTGGCTGGTATCCCACCAGTGTTAAGACTATTGGTAACCTGATTTATGTTGCCAACGGAAAAGGATTTAGTTCCTTCCCTAATCCCGGATATAAACCTTTTGATACCAGTCATTCAAATATTTCATATCAGCATGCGGTTATTAAATCAGAATATATTGGCGGATTGTTTACCGGTACGCTCAGCATTATTAAAGAACCCGGAGAGGAACAACTGGGTAAATATTCCAGAATGGTATATGAAAACACGCCCTATCATAAAGAAAAGGAACTGACCGCTGACGGCGAAAAAGGAAATCCAGTCCCCATGCATATTGGGGACTCATCACCGGTAAAATATGTCTTTTATATTATTAAGGAAAACAGAACCTATGATCAGGTTTTAGGTGATATGAAAGAGGGAAATGGTGATTCCAGTTTGGTATTATTTGGTGAAAAAATTACGCCCAATCTTCACGCACTTGCCAGGGAGTTTGTATTGCTTGATAATTTTTATGTAGATGCTGAAGTCAGTGCAGACGGCCATAACTGGAGTATGGGAGGATATGCCACAGACTATCTTGAAAAAACATGGCCAACTGTTTATGGTAACCGGGGAGGCACTTATGATGGAGAAGGTGACCGCGCCATCGCCAATAATAAAGGCGGTTTCATTTGGGACCATTGTAAGAGAGCAGGCGTCAGTTACAGAACTTATGGTGAGTTTGCTGACGATTATAAACCCAATATTCCGGTATTGAAAAATCACTATTGCACTTACTATACGAGCTGGGATCAGCACGTAAGAGATACAACGAGGGTGGGACAATGGAAAAGAGATTTTGATTCCCTGCTGGCGCATCACGCACTTCCTCAGTTAAATACCTTGCGTATCATCAATGATCATACGGAGGGCCTGAGCAAAGGCAGACCTACCCCATTTGCACACTGCGCAGACAATGATCTTGCGGTAGGTATGTTCGTGGATTACCTGAGCAAGAGCCCGGTATGGAAGGAATCAGTTGTTTTTATATTGGAAGATGATGCACAGGATGGACCCGATCATGTAGATGCGCACAGGAGTACAGCTTATATAGCAGGTGGATATATTAAAAGACACGCGGTTGATCACACCATGTATTCAACCACATCCGTTCTTCATACCATCGAACTCCTTCTGGGATTTTCTCCCATGAGTCAGTATGACGCAGCGGCGGAACCCATGTGGCGCTGCTTTTCGAATCAGCCCAATCTCTCCGCTTTTAATGTTAAACCGCTTCAGACAAATATAAATGCGGTGAACACGATTGAAAATGCATGGCAGCAAAAAAGTGAAACATTCGATTTTTCAAGGGAAGACAGAGTTCCGGATCGCCTGTTTACTGAAGTGATCTGGAAAGCTGTTAAAGGAGAAAATGCTGTTGTTCCTGCCCCGCGGAGGGCAGCATTTGTAAAACAAACCGTAAAAAAAGATGATGATGATTGAATTATAATATCTTTAAACTAAACTTCTTTTATAAATCTTAATCTCCAGGATAAGGTAGTTATTGTTACAGGCGGTGCCAGTGGAATTGGAAGAAGCATCGCGCTTTCTCTGGCATCTGAAAAAGCCATTGTTTGTATAATAGATCATAACGAAAAGGCACTACCTGGCATATCAAAAGAAATTGCAGAAGCGGGTGGACAAGTTCTCTGTGTACAAACAGAACTGACCAGCAGGGAAGCTTGCATGTATGCTGTTAACCAGATTTTGATAAAATATGAAAAAATAGACGGGCTCGTAAATAATGCAGGGCTGAATGATGGGGTAGGTCTCGAAAATGGAGATATTAAAAAATTCGTTGAGTCCATTGATAAAAATGTCGGACACTATTATACGATGGCCGAGCTCAGTTTACCGCACCTTAAGAAAACAAAAGGTGTTATTGTAAATATCTGTTCAAAAACAGGAGAGACCGGACAGGGCGGCACATCTGGTTATGCCGCTGCAAATGGTGCACGTCTTGCTCTAACAGATAATCTGGCTACCATGTTCTCATCCACAGGAACAAGAGTCAATGCTGTTGTTGTCGCCGAATGCTGGACACCTCAGTATAAATGGTGGATCAGCCAGCAGGAAAATCCGGAAGAAAAATTAAAAGAAATCACTTCCAAAATTCCATTGGAAAACAGAATGACAACCTGCGAAGAAATTGCGGACACCGTATTGTTTTTATTATCTCCAAAGTCTTCCGGCATAAACGGTCAATGGATGCATGTGGATGGGGGTTATGTTCATCTTGACAGAGCGGTAGCTTTGTGATTTACCCAGGCAGCATAAAAAGCAATAAATGCAAAACAACACAAAGGAATAATAAATGCAATGGACATCCCCGCATGATCCGCTACCAATCCCATTAACGGCGGACAAAAAGCCCCTCCGGCAACGGCCATAACCAGGAAAGATGAAGCTTTTTTTGTCAATGGTCCCAATCCCCGTATGCCCAGAGCAAAAATGGTGGGGAACATCAATGACATAAAAAAATAGGTGGAGAACAATGCGATCACGCTTGGCCAACCCAGACGAATTACAACGATAAAAGTCAAGATGGTATTTATGATCGCATAAACCGCCAGTAGTATCGCAGGCCTTATGAACTTCATGAGCCAGGAACCTGTGAGCCTCCCTATCCAAAAACATCCCATGCCGCCCAGTGCAAGAATAAGGGATGCAGCCTGCTCCGGATTTTTCGGTTTGAATACTTCACCAAAACCTCCGAGATGCTGCATCATACTACTTACTGCTGCCTGCACTCCGCTAAGAGATTCTGTAACGTAATTAATAAAAAAAGAATTATAACCAGTCTGAGCTGCAACGTATAAAAACTGTGCGATCACTGCCAATACAAATCCCGGATGTTTAAAAAGTTCTCCAAGAGTTGCATTCTCGGCTATTCCTTCTTCGTTATCTTCTTTAATGGCTGGTAGCTTCGTAAATGCAAAAATGATTGCTACCACAACTACAATACTGCCAACATACATATAAGGTGGTATCAGAGAATCAAATGTTCCGGCGTTTCCTTTTTTTTCTGCACCGAATATAAACCAGCCACCGAGTAAGGGACCGAGGATCCATCCCATGCCATTGAAAGACTGGGCAATATTGATACGACGTGCCGCACCATCTTTCGGTCCTAAAACAGTGGTATATGGATTGGCCGCTGTTTCCAAACATGACAATCCGCAGGCAATTATAAAAAGTGCAATTAAAAATGGAATAAAGGCCACAAGTTTTGCTACCGGATAAAACAAGAAAGCACCTGTTGCAAATAAACCCAGTCCCAGAATGATTCCGTTTTTATAGCCGTATCGCTTCATAAAAACACCGGCCGGATATGCCATTGCCAGATATCCGATATACAATGAAAACTGAACAAAACCAGACTCAGCCTTACTGATATGCAGTGTGTTCTGGAAATGTTTGTCCAATACATCCAGGAGTCCATGTGCAAAACCCCAGAGCAAAAAAAGACTGGTAACTAGTGCGAAGGGCCTGAGATAAGAACTGCCATCTTCAGATTGCAGCAGTTTAATTTTTTTATTCATATCATTTATAAAGTGGCCCGTATGTTGCGCAGGCATGGTGATCAGATGAAAATGAACCCCATGCAGATGGTCGGAATATTTTCTCCTCTTCTACATTATGCATATTCACTGGTATCCGTAATATCGAAGCAAGTGAAATAAGATCGTGGCCAATATGTCCATAGCTGATGGCTCCATGATTGGCACCCCAGTTTGCCATCACAGAATAAACATTCCGAAAGGGCCCCACGCCTGTCAGACGAGGAACAAACCATGTTGTTGGCCAGGTCCTGTCAGTTCTTTCATCGAGTATTTTATGAACATTTGTTGGCAGGTCAATCGTTTCTCCTTCTGCAATTTGTAAAACAGGTCCGATACCTTTCACAAGATTTAATCTGCACATCGTTACAGGCATTCCGCCTCTTGTTAAAAATTTGGAAGAAAATCCTCCACCTCTGAAATACCCGTTATTCGCAGGATACCAGGTAGTGGCCTCAAGACATTCAACAGTTTCCTTATCATCTATTTCCCAGAATGGTTTTAATGCAGGTTTGCCATTTTTATTTTGTCTTCCGCTGCCATCGAGGGTTGCTGATCCGGAATTTATGAGATGTATAAAACCATCTGCTGCTTGACCTTCCGGCTTCCATTTTGATACGCGTTCAACAGAAGCAGGACTCCAGTAGGTTCTGACATCAGCGAATATTTGGGCTGTATTTGTCAGCAGGTAACCCAAAAGCAAGCTGACTCCATTGAGTGAATCATTTTCGGTTGCTACCATAAACGGCGCCCTGATACCATTCCAGTCGAAAGATGAATTAAGAATAGCTTCAGCAAAATCTCCATTAGGTAAAAAATCTGTCCATTGTCTCTGACCCTGGAAACCCGATACGATGGCATTGTGACCAAATGCCTCTTCCCCATGTCCGAGTTTTTTCAGTTTCGGATTTCCTTTCATCAAATCACGAATGATGATTGCCATTCGTACACAAAATTCCCAGTCTTTATTTTTTTGCTCCCGAGAAAACTGTTTTTCTTTTTTATTAAAATCTTCTCCCTCCCTGCAATATTTTTTTGTCCAGGCAAGCGCTTTTTCAAATTCTTCTTCATCATAAATCTTCTTTTCAATTCTTCTAAGAATTTCTGTAGAATCTATAACTTCTGTCCGCATTCCCAAATATGTCTGAAAGAAATCAGGATTCACCATCGAGCCTGCAATCCCCATGGAAACTGAACCAATTGAAAGATAGGATTTGCCACGCATGATCGCTGCGGCCAGTCCTGCCTTTGCAAAACTCAACAGCCGTTCACGTACATCAGGCGGAATTTCCGGATCGCCAAGATCCTGCACATCTTTACCATATATGCCAAATGCAGGAAGTCCCATCTGATTATGTGCTGCCAGCGTTGCTGCCAGGTAAACCGCTCCGGGCCTTTCAGTCCCATTGAAACCCCAGATGGCTTTTGGAAGAATTGGGTTCATATCCATTGTCTCACTTCCATAGCACCAGCATGGTGTAACAGAAAGTGAAACCCCTACGTTGGCCGTTTCAAATTTATTTGCACATTCAGCTGCTTCCATAACACCTCCAATACAACCATCGGCAATCACGCAATTAACAGGGCTTCCATCAGGATAGTGAAGTTCTTTTGCAAAGAGCGCCGCAACATTTTTTGCCATCTGCATCGTAGTTTCTTCCAGCGATTCCCTTACTCCGCCAAGTCTTCCGTCTATAATCGGCCTGATACCGATAGAAGGATATTTCATGGTAATTCGTTTTTAATTTTTTCCAGTGAAACGCCTAATTTTCTTTCAGCTATCGCATTTAATTCATTCTCAGATCCGGTAAAATGGAATACGCTGTGATGATGAACAAGAGCTCCTTCCGGTTTGAGAAATGCTGCAGGTGACACACTTTCCAATTCATAGAAAGGTCCGAGCTGGCCTCCGGATGAAAGCGGGCCATCATTATAAGCATTCACTGCATCTCCACTGAATGGAGGTTTAACAGTGTTCCATTCCTGATTTAAATATTTTCCCTGGTTGTCGATATCAAATAATATAATGGTCAAAACTTTTTTTTCGGCGTCATAGCTGCCGGCGATATTTTTTGCACGGGAAGGGTGAATACCCAGTTTCCCTCTATATTTACCATCAGCTTTGTAAAAAAGAATACTGTCAGCATATTTTATTCTGTTCGCAGGGATTTCTCCGAAATAATCAGTCGTTGCAGGTTTGGAGGTTGTATCTCCCATGAAAGGGATAATAATAGTAGTTTGATCAGAAGGATTGAACATATCGAGAATCCATATGCACGGCATACCGGTTTCGGTTGTCCATTCCTGTTTGCCATTGTTGATCAGCGTATTTTCAGATGTATATCCAACCGTTTTTATTGAATCGTCTATACTTATATCGAGTTTACTGATGATATCCTGCCTTTCAAGGATTTTTATATTTCTCTTAATTGTTACTGATAGTTCTGTGCCCTGGTAATTTATGAGGTTCATGTCTTTGCTCATATTAACGGAAACCGGGTCTGAACTGACTACTGACCAGGCTTCCGTATCAAAGGCTGCGGGAGTTTTCCAGCTGTCAAAATCCATCCTGACTCCCGGCTTAAAGAATAATGAGAACTTTCCTCCTTCAGGTCCCAGCCAAAGACGATTCTCTCCACCATATGCATTTATATGCGGATCGATGTTTGCAGTAAATGCTTTATAGTTTACCCACCCAAAACTCTGCCCACTGTTGCCTTCAGCGGAAGAGGTAAAAACTTTTGCCTGATATTTCGCGGAAACAATAATTCTGGCATTTCCATCACCTGATTTCAATACAATTACAGAATCATACTTCTCCAGAAACCGGAGGTCATAGCCAAATGAACCTTTAATATAATCTGTATCATTTTTGTCAGGGCTGTTACACGAAGAAGAAGCAAGCATATATATCAGGGAAACAGGTAAAAGAAATTTTATCATATGGTCCAGTCGTTTGGAAAAAATCATCCTTAAAGAAGGTTAAGTTATGGAAAAATATTACTTTCTGAAAAATCTATACATTTAGATCTGCAATTTGAAAATACCGGTTATGCGAAAAAAAGGTTCATTTTCCATATCATTCCTCTTACTATTATTATCTTATAATATTTTAATTGCTGAATATATACCTCCGGTTGTAAAGCCTCTTGTATCCAATGCAGTACATGATATATATGTTCCCTCGCCTTATGAAAATCAGAGTATCGGAGGAATACTCGGACTTCGGATGGAAATCAACCTCGAAAAAAGATTATTGGAAGTAGATCAGGAGACTATGTTATCCGGATTTCTATCAAGACCTGGAAAGCAGGACTGGATTGGCGAGCATGTTGGTAAATACCTGGAAACGGCCTGCAACACCTGGCAGTATTCACATAATCCGGATCTGAAAAAACAAATGGATCATGTACTGCGGGTATTATTGAGCTCTCAACTTGCCGATGGTTATCTGGGAACCTATGCTCCTGATAAATATTGGACAAGCTGGGATGTGTGGGTACATAAATATGATCTTATAGGCCTTATTGCATACTATAAAACTTTTGGTTACCAGCCGGCACTGGATGCAGCAATAAAGATTGGAAATCTGATGGTTAAAACATTCGGAAACAATCCTGGCCAGCTGGACATAATCTCCGCCGGCGAACATGTTGGAATGGCCGCTACCAGCATCCTTGATCCAATGATTGAATTATATCGCTATACAGGTGAATTAAAATATCTGGACTTTACCAGGTATATCTTACGTGCTTACAATCAGAAGAACGGCCCTAAAATTATTCAGGATCTGCTCCTTGTGCAAAAAGTCAACAAAGTAGCTGACGGCAAAGCTTATGAAATGTTATCCAACCTGGT
>Ga0207102_1018_pt1 | contig 31394 bp, 14 predicted proteins | sample Alteio_BWMinHeat_80_FD_153573 | JGI IMG/M metagenome (GOLD analysis project Ga0207102, IMG submission 153573) | Enriched cells from forest soil in Barre Woods Harvard Forest LTER site, Petersham, Massachusetts, United States -... | ecosystem: Environmental > Terrestrial > Soil > Temperate forest >... | reverse complement strand
CGATACTTCTTAATTTCTTTAGGATCCCGGCAAATTGAAATTAATTGAGTCATATAACGAATGGCTGGGTCAAAACTGCCTAACGCAGCGTAGGATTCGCTCAACTGAATAAATACAGAATAGTCATCAATGGTATCGATCTGATACACACTTTCGAGGAGTTCAATGGTTTTGCTCCAATTCCCTAAACAAAAGTGACAAAAGGCAAGATCATGCACGATTTTCAATTCTTTTGGATCTCCTTTTTCTAAATAGAAAATTGCTGCTCTATAATCGGGGGGAGTGGAGTGAGTCAAACACATTGCTAATCCATGAATAAGAGCATTAGAGTGAGGGTTCAGTTCATGCATCCGAATCAGGAAAGCGGTACCGCCCTTTAAAACATGAGTAGAGTTCATTGCCTTATAAGTAGCGCTTAGGGTTTCGTAGGCTATTTTTAACTGATGATCTAGATTAGAAAATACTAAGGGAACAATTATAGCCTCTTTTTGAAGGGGTTTTAAAGCTCTTTTTTCACTCAGAAATCGGCGCGCGTTTTCAAGACCTGATATGGCTTTTTCCAGAGATGAAATGCTTAGAGAGTAGTTTTTATTTTGGAAAGCTTCTACACCCTTCTGTGTGTTGAATATGCTAGATTGTACGAGCTCACTATAGTGTGCATTTAATACTTTATCTTCTGCAGCAGCAGCTGTTGAATTAGACGGACTAGCTGCTGCTGCAGCTGTCGCTGCAACAGCAGAAAGGAGACTCTGTGGGTTAGGGCTGACGGCTTTAGAAGAAGCCTCTAATTCTTTTACAAGGACAACTAAATTGTTTAGTTTTTCCTTATTTTCCAAAACCATGTGTGTGAGGCTGATGCGTATGATCTCCCTAAGTGTTTTGATCAGGGCACTTTTGTTATTGGGGTTTGCCAATAACCAAGGCTGTGCGAATTTGTGGTTTCTCATGATAATATCAGCGATGGCTAATGGAAATGTCTTAAAACTTGGAATGAAGGCTCTGTTTTCGGGGTCATTTATAAAGGTGCGTAGATCCATAAGTGTTTCATGCGCTTCATTAAAAATCATTTTTATTAATGGAACTTCATCGAGATGATCGGGGTTAAAAAGGGTGAACAACTCATTAAGAAGGGGTATGGCTTGTTCAAATTTTTTTGGGTTTTTCGTTTCAAAGGCTTGTTTGATGGCTGAAGCGAGATCTTTGGTTCGATGAATCATTTCTCTCATCAATTCTGTGTTTAATCGTTTGGGGGGTACACCTATTGCTTGAGAACTAGTTGCTTGAGAACTAGCAGTTGGTGCACTAGTTGCCTTCACGCTGGGTTCTTGATCGATAGGGTGTAAATGCGGGGCGTTTCCTTTTTCCAAAAAGTATAGCGCATTGTTATAATCCCCTGATTGATAATGTGCCAAGGCTAAATGTTGAAAGGCGGATGCATCCACAAGGTTCTTTTCAGCTGCATTTGGGTCGGGGCACTCAGGTATGGGAGGATAAAAATAGAAAGCAAACGCCAAAAGATCCCCATCTACAGTGCGCTCGATACCCATCCCCTCTTCTTTAATGACATATCTTCCCCTAAAGCCATTAACGTACTGAATTCCTTCGAGAAATGCTTCAACGCTATTTAAAGCATAAAAAGCTTTCCCCGCATGATGATAAGCTTGAAGGGCTAAATCTGAGATTTTGTCGAGCTGATTTTGAAGAAGCGGTGCGGTGGAAGATTCTATATCTAAAGACATAAACATTTCTTCTCGAGCTAACCACATCAATACTTTTTCGCGCGTGCTTTCATAACACTCGATTGCTTGGATAAAGAAGAGTTTTGCGTCTGAAAAGCGTTTCTCTTGAAAGGCTCTCATACCGCCATTAAAAGCAGTCAAACCTCTTTGTAAGGCTAAATCAATGTTTTCTGGATTCGCTTTTGTTGCACTGTCAAGCCATGTAAAAGCATCTAGCACATGAGACTCAAAGCGCGCAATAAAGAATATGTTAATGGGCACATTGGAAAGAGAAGATCTTTTTGTTGGGATGCATCGCATCAATTGAAAGGCCTCAGCATCGTTACATATGGCGAGCAGTAGGCACACGTCGTTAGTTGTTTGTTGAAGAGCTTCATCCTTTTTAGACCGTTTTAACCATAATTGGGTTCTCTTTTCATCGTTTAACAGCTGTCCAAGGATTAAGGCGGGATATTTGCTCCAGCATAGGTGAGCGGCTTCATCAGGATTTTTAAAAAATTGGATTAGGCGATTTAAAGTGGTGAACGTAGTGGTATAGCCGCTTACAATTATAGGAGTGTTGTTTTGATGGTAGAAGGCTTGTATCTTTTGAAGCTCACCGAGAGCGCAATCCAAATCACTTTTCTCTTTTCTTTCAAGAAAAGACTCCACAGCGGCCTGAAATGCAATGAGTCCACAAGAAAACGGCGAAACCGTTTGCATCGCTCTTATCTCCGCTAGTGAGTCGCGACATTCGGCTGACAGCTGGAGAGACATTTTACAAAGTGCAGCATACAAAAATTCAAAGTCGTTACTAGTAAGCCATTTTTGTTGAATGGCTTTTTTAAATAAAATGAGGGCTTTTTTAAAATGATTTTCTGAATGGGCTATTGATTTAAGTTCGCGCTGTAGCTCCTCAAGCAACACGACCCTTTCGGTAGAATCGGTTCCACCCGAAGCCAGAGCCTGGTATAAGCCAAAAGGCTTTGAATGCACAAGTATAGAAATATGGAGTGTGATTAATTCCGAATAAACATTTTGAGGCTGGTATACTTGCATTGTCGGTTCAAGCGATGTGTATCGCCTTGAAGCCCCCTCTAAATGGCGAATTGTAGTCATTGTGCTCAAAGAAATGGCGCTTGAAGATGAAGGTGTGCTAGCCGATGCTGCATTAGGAGAAACATGACTAGGATGAACAGCACTTGAGGATCTTCTGATCAGTGATTTTGTATGAGATGTTCCGCTTCTGAGAGCTAATTGTAGAGATTCCTCATGATCGACCAATACCGTATGGAGTTGATCAATTAACGCAGGAATCATTTCAGAGTTATGCTGTTCGAAATAATGGTCTAAACAGGCTTGTAGATTTTGATATGAGCTATTGTTTATCGATTGTAACGACTCTAATTGTTCTTTTAATGGAGGAAGAAGTTCTTTAATCGCGTCCATAAGAGTGTGTGCATCCGGAACATCCAGATATTTTTTGCACAATTTATGGAGAGAAGGGAACTGTCCCAGTAAGGGTTCTGTGACTATTTCAGCTAAAAGTTTCTGTATGGTTTCATGGTCACGGATTTCTTTGATTAAATAACTGATGCCTTCGAGTAAGGCGGTTTCAATATTACTCCAGTTGGTAGTGTGCGTATGTGGTGAATCAGAAGAAGCCGCAGAAGCGGCTGCCGCACTCATTCCTAATGGAGGAGAAGAGCGGTTAGAAATCGCTCTAACGTCAGCGCTAAACGCTTTAAAGAATGGGAGAAAGCGCTGCCAGCCCAAAAGTTGCAGTTCTGTTCGTATACTGAGGTAAAAAGAGGGAGTCATCTCCTCGATAAATACGGAATCAAAAGTCGGTTCCCCTTTTTGAGTCACTAATGAGAAGCTACTGAATAAGTGGGAATAGCAAGCTAAAACTTCACTCTGAGACTGTTTAAGAGTGCTGAAAATAAATTGTTTGATGATCGCTTTTATACCAGCCTCTAGTGAGAAGTTGTCCTCTTTTCTAAGAGACAAACATTTTTTCCATAAGATATCCAAGGTGGTAGGAAATAATAGAGGTTTAGAAAGTCTATTTAGGCATTGGTTGCTGCACTCTTTTTGTGATGCGCTCATTTTTTTATAAGAAAAAAGCAAGAATTCAATGATTGTTTGTATGTCATCGAGTCGAGACATGCTAGGAGAAGGCGGATCCTCTTCACACACTTCAGCGGTCCTCTCTAGCTTTTCAAGCAAATAACCCAATAACTGTTCTAGATGGAGGAAATTGTTGAGGTTTTCGTAGGAAAGTAATCTCATAGCTTCGATGTATAACTCAACACATAAAGGGAGGTTATTTTCAGCAATTAAATGCGTCGCATTTTCTGCGATTTGTCTTTCCAATGTGTTTTGGCGCTCTTTGGGTAAGTGGCCTATTTTTTTGAGAAGTTTAATCATCTTATTTGTCTTTTCGGCACGGACCAAGGGATCCATTCCGTCATTGCCTAACTCGTCGATCAATCCATAAACTTCTTGCCTATTGGACGGAATGGCGCTGGCAGCTGCTGCAGCTGGACCCTGTTCAATCATCACAGGGGAAATGCGTGCTTCTGGTTCAACCACTGATGGAGGCGTCGGTTGAGGGAAAAAATAGAGCAAACGCTGAAAACGAGGTCGAAGGAGTGGGCATGAAGTCCTGCATAATTTCTCTATAGCAAAGTTATGAGAGGCCTCAGGTTTTTGGGTGAATAAATGAAATCTCTTCTTTTCACCTATGAAAATTAAATTAAATTCTTTTCCATCTAATTCAACGACTGGCGCATCCTTTCCGTTTAACAAATGATTTTGGTATAAAAGATAGAGACGGCATTTCCTAAAAAAAACATCTGTTTTTTCCATATTTCCTCTAAAACCAGATGCTGCACACCCTAATTGCAGAGAAAGAAGAGCCGCAATATCATATTGGATCCCTTCTTTTTGTTTGGATAGACTTAATGCCTGTTCTTCTGGGGTCAGGGACATATCTTTTTTAGAAAGTTGTGGAATATAGGCGCGGCGCACCACTTCTGCATAGGTGAGTAGATAAATGATTCGGCCTATTTGGTCCTTCGGTTCAAAATGGCGATTTAGGTAGCGCAATAATTTATTTTGTAAGAGATTAAAATTTTCTGATCCATATTGATCGTATAGGCCCAGGCAAAACCCTTTTTCATCTTCCAAGCTTTTTGGCACCACTCCTTTAACTAACAAAGAGACATAAGAACGTAGTCCTTCAACGATCTCTTTGGGACTTTTAGAGAGGGATCGACCTGTTCTTAAATCGCTCAAGCACTCCTCTATAGCGTAATCATCGACAGTTTTTAGCATAGGGGGTGTCGAGCGATCGTCGTCGGCATGACAGGACTGTTTAATGACTGGAAGGATCTCAACGCGTAAGGCGTTATAGGTGCATGTGCACGTGTGTGGAGAAGATAAAGAGAACTGGATGTCGAGATCTTTTGGAGTTGCTGGAATGGTGATGATAACAAACTGGTCTTGGACAAGCTTGCAGCTTTTAAGAGTTATTTTTCTAATATTGGCCCAAGCTTTTAAATCGTTTTCCAATTGATCTAAATCGATTGAATTGTCGATTTTCACATCGATATCAATATCCGAATAATGGATGCGTTCTCCCATCAGGACAAAATTGGTTGCGCCGCCTTTTAAAGTGATAGAATCTGGGTATCTGGGACCTAAAAGATCATTTGTAAAGGCGTCTATGAAATCTTTAAGGGAGCTTGTTTGGTGTCCTACTGTTGTTTCTGTGCTTAGGAGGCTTGTTAAGCGTTCTGTTTCTTCTGGCTCTAAAACCCTTTGATTAGGATTAGGATGTGCGCCTGCAGCAGCAGGAGCGGCAGAGGCGGTAGAGACAGCAGGAAGTCTTGCTAGTTGCAGCGGCTGTGACGAGGCAGAAGCAGCCGCAGGGTCAAAAGAATGGATGCTAGGTAAATGAATTCTAGATAGTGTTGGTTGCATAAAAACACAGGGTTATTAATTGAAAACTTTGACTATGATAGGTTGTTAATCAATTAAAATCAACCTGTTTAATTACGTGTTTAATGGTTAAAGGTTCGTTTTGGAAAATTTATTGATGGAAGTATAAAAATACTGATGTTACAAATTTGAGAGTCGAATTTAAACGCAGAGGACACAGAGGGCGCAGAGGTGGGGACGGACTCTGTTTGCCATAATTGCCCGATAAAAATTAAACGCAAAGGTGCAAAGATGGAGTCTGGATGACAAAAAGTCGCTTAAAATTTCCGTACGTCCTTAAAAAGTCATTGCGAGGCGAAGCAAGAAGGTAGCCAGGGCGGGACGCCCTGGCTACCTTCTTGCTTCGCCTCGCAATGACTTTTTAAGGACGCATAAATTCCCGAACTATAGGGAAGCAGCCGCCGCCGCCGCTGCAGCTGGGGTGTTCAGGAAACTGAGTGTATCTGTAGATAATCTTTGTATAAAATTGATTAAATTTTTCAGGCGTGCGTCATCCTTTGAAATTTTGTGCTTGAGGCTAATGAGCATGGTCTCTTTAAGCGTTTTGATCAGGGCGCTTTTGTTGTCGGAATCGATCCATAACCAAGCCTGTATGAAGTATGGGTTTTTCGTTATCACATCAGCGATGGCTAATGGAAATCCTCCAAAGGTTGGGATGAGAGCGCTGTTTCTTGAGTTGTTTATAAAAGTGTGTAGATCGATAAGTATTGCATACCCCTCACCGAAAATCGCAGACATTGTTGAACATTCCTCGGGATTAAGATGGTTAAAAGGAATGACAAATAACTGTTGAAGATGGGCCATCGCTTCGTTAAACTTTTGGGGGTTTTTCGTCTGATAGGCCTCATGGATGGTAGAAGAGAGCTCTTTGGTTGTCTGAACCATTCTTGTTACAAATGATAAAAGTCGTAATTGAGAATGTTCAGGACCTGTTTCTTGTGAGCTAGAAGCCTTTGCACTGAGTTCTTGGACAACAAGTCGTTGATACATTGTTGTTGCCTTTCCTAAAAAATAGAGCGCGGTATCATAATCCTTTAATTGATAATGTACAAAGCCTAAGACTTTAGCTGTGGCTGGATTGACAAGGCGTATTTCATGGTCATTAGGGCCAGTGAGTTCAGCTGTTGGAGGATAAAAATAGGGCGCAAACCCCTTAAGGAACTCTTCCCGACAAATGACCTGTTCATTTAAAAAGTTGTAGAACGTAATTGCTTCATGGAATTCTTCGAGACTGTTTAAGGCATAAAATGATTTTCCTGCATAATCGCAAGCCTGCAGCATTGAAACAGAGAGCGCTTCACTTTTCGTTTGGAGAATCGATATATTAATAACTTGAGCTAGATTCGATACGTTTTGGGCTGCTTGTCCATAACTTCGGATTGCGTTGATAAAGAGCTCTTTTGCGTTTATGTACCGTTTTTCATTAAAAGCTCTAAGACCTCTGTTTAGGCAAAGATGAGCACCATATGTGATCACATTTAGATGAATCAGAACGCCTTGTAGGGTCATCTCAAAAGTGTCAGTATGCGTTTGTAGGATGTTGGCAATCCAGTCAAAAGCCCTTTCTACATGAGATTCATACCCTTTATTAAAAGGACACGATGGTTCCGATGGCATCCGTTGAAAGATTTGAGTAGCCTTAGCGTCACTGGAAACGGCGAGTAGTAGGAGTGCATCGTCAACCGCTTGTTGTAATTTATTGTTCTCTTTAGATTGCTTCAGCCATAATTGGGTCCTTCTTTTATTGCTTAGGAGTTGTTCAAGAATTAAAGCGGGATAATAACTCCAGCATAGAAAATCGCTAGATTCATTAAAATTTTTAAAAAATTGGATTAGGCGATTTAAAGCGGTGAAAGTAGCGGTATAGCCAGTTTCAAGCATGGAGTTATTCGTTTGGTAGAGGGGTTGTAATCCTTTAAGCGCATCGATTGCGCAATCCAAATCACTTTTATCTTTTCTTTCAAAAAAAGAATCTAGGGCAATTTGAAATCTGGTAAGGCCACAAAAAAAACGCTGGGATTCAGAAATTTCGCCCATCATTGATGTTCTTGCTAGCGACTCACGACACTCAATCGTTAGCTGGGGGAATATTTTATAAAGTGTGGTATAGCAAGTTTCAAAATTTTTAACGGTAAGCCAATTGCGCCTAATAGCTTTTTTAAATAAAAATATAGCTGCATGAAAATGGTTTTTTGAATGCACTAATAAAGAAATATGGAATGTGATTAATTCTGAATAAGAGCTTTGCTCTAATTTTTTGATGTCATCTAGATGATGAAGTGTACGTATTGAGCTTGATGAGGAGGCACTAGCTGCTGCTGATGCTGCAGTGGCTGCAACACTTCCTGGTAGGGCTATAAGCACTGATTTTTTATTAGAGAGTTTGCTTTTGAGAGCTAAGTCTATCAAGGCTTCTTGATCGATCAATAGTTGATGAACGTCCTCGATGAGCCGAGAAACTATGCTGAAATGAAATTGTTTAAAAAAAACACTTAAGCGACTGCCTATATCTGAATAGGATCCATACGTTGCTTGTGATTTTTCTACTGGTTCTGTTTGTGGAGCAATACGTTCCCTAAGTGTTTCAATAAATGTGTGCTCATCCGGAAATTCCAAATATTTTTTGCATAGCTTATTGATAGAAGGAAACTGTCTTAATAAGGGTTCTGTGCATATTTCAGTTAGAACGTCTTGTATGATTTCATGATCATGGATTTCTTTGATCAAATAGCTGATGCCTTCAAGTAAGGCGGCTTCAACATCAACCCTTTCGTTATTGTTTGGAGCCGATGGAGCCGCTGTGGCAGTCGCTGTACTCATCGTTAACGAGGAGGAGGAACCAACTGTCATATGGGCGTTGAAAGCATTAAAGAACGGGAGAAAGCGCTGCCAGCCTAAAAGTTGCAGTTCTGCTCGTATACTGAGATAGAAAGAGGGGGACATCTGTTGAATAAACACGGAATCAAAAGTGGGTTCTCCTTTTTGAGTCACTAATGAGAAGCTACTGAATAAGTGGGGATAGCAAGCTGAAGCTTCACTCTGGGGCTGTTTAAGGACGCCAGAAATAAATTGTTGGATAATCGCTTTGAGTTCAGTGTTTAAGGAGAAGTTTTCTTCTTTTTTAAGAGATAAACATTTTTTCCATAAGACGTCTAAGGTGGTGGAGAAAAATTGAGGTCTGGAAAGTCTATTTAGGCGTTGGTTACTGCATTCTTTTTGTGAGGGGCTCATTTTTTTATAAGAAAATAGCAAAAATCCGATGATTTTTTGTATGTTATTGAGTCTAGACATGCTAGGAGAAGGCGAATCCTCTTTACTCTCTTCAACAATCGTCTCTAAATTTTTAAGCAAATAGTCCAATAACTGTTCCAGATGGGGGAACTTGTTGAGGTTTTCAAAGGAACACAACCTCATAGCCTCGATATATAACTCAGTACATAAAAAGAGGTTATTTTCAGCAAGTAAGTGTGTGGCATTTTCTGTGATTTGTTTTCCCAGTGTATTTTGGCGATCATTGTTTAAATGGCCTATTTTTTTGAGAAGTTCAATCACTCTGTTTGTTTTTTCATCGCGGATCGAAGAGTCCATCTCGGCATTGCTTAACTCGGCGACCAACCCATAGAGTTCTTGCCTGCTGGATGGAATAGAGCTGGCAGATGCCGCAGCGGGAGAGGGTTCAATCATCAGTGGGGAAACAGGCCTTTCCGGCTCAACTGATGGAGCTGTTGGTTGAGGGAAAAAATCGACTAGGCGTCGGAAACGAGGTTGAAGGAGTGGGCATGAAGTTGCATATAATGCCTCCATAGAAAAGTGCTCACAGGTATGACGTGTGACTTTCGGGATGAATAAATGAAGGCCTTTCTTTTCATCAATTAAAATTAAATTAAATTTTTCATTTAAGTCAATGACTGGTACATCTTCTCCCTTTAAGGAATACATGTTTTTATAGAGCTTGAAAAGATAGAGACGGCATCCATCAAAAAAAGCCTCTGTTTTTTCTAGATCTCCTCTAAAGCCGGATGCTGAACAGCCTAATTGCACGGAAAGAAGGGCGGCGATATCATATAGAATCCCCTCTTTTTGTTTGGATAGGATCGATGCCTGTTCTGCCGCAGTCAAAGACATCTCCTCTTCAGAAAGTTGTGGAAAATAGGCTCGACGTATCACTTCCGCATAGGTGAGTAGATAAATGATTCGACCTATCTGGTGGTCGTCAACTTGTTCAAAATGGCGGTCTATGTAGCGCACTAATGCAGACTGCAAGGGATAAAATTTTTGCGGTCTATATTGATCATAAAGGCCAAGGCAAAATCCTTTTTCATCCGCTAAATTTTTGGGTACGACTCCTTTCACTAACGAAGAGACATAAGAACGTAGTCCATCATAGATCTCTTTGGGATTTTTGGAGCGAGATCGACGTGTCTTTAAATCGCTTAAGCACTCCTCTAAATCATAATCATCGACAGTTTTTAGCATAGGGGGTATAGAATGATCGGTACTGGCGCCATTGGACTCTTTAATAATTGGAAGAAGCTCAATGCGCAAGGCGTTGTAGGTGCATGTGCAGGTGTGTGGAGGAGATAAAGTAAACTGGATGTCGAGATCTTTTGGAGTTGATGGAATGGTGACGACAATAAATTGGTCTTGGACGAGCATGCAGTTTTTAAAACGGATATTGTTTTTCTTGGCCCAAGCGTTCAAAACCTGTCTTAATTGATCTAAATCTATTGAATCGTCGATTTTCACATCGATATCAATATCTGAGTAATGGATGCGTTTTCCCATCAGAACAAAATTGGTTGCGCCACCTTTTAACGTGATGGAATTGGGGTACATGAGACCTAAAACGTCAAGTGTAAAAGTGTCTATAAACTTCTTAAGAGAGTTTGTCTGATGTCCTACCTTCGTCTCCATCTCTAGAAGGCTTGTTAAGCGTTCTGTTTCCTCTGATTCTAAAATCCTTTGATTAGGATTAGAATTAGGTTGTGTGCGCACAGCGCCTGCTGCAGAGGCTGCAAGGAGTCTTGTCTGCTGAAATGGCTGTGGAGAGGCGGAAGCGGCCGCAGGGCCAAAAGAATATGGTCTAGATGATGTTGGTTGCATAAAAACAGAGGATTATTGGTTAAAAATCAAAAAGACATTCTAAGTTATTAGAAAAAATAAGTCAATCTATATAATTAGATATAATTAGATCTAAGATGATATTGATTTATTCTGCGTAAATAGTTAGTGAGAAATTAAATATGGAGAGCAAAGAAGGATGCGAAGCATTTTTGGAGTCTGGAGTCATGGCCTCATAGGCATCAGGCTAATTTAACTAACCCAAACAGCTACCGCTGTTAGGGTTAGCTATTGTTAGCCTGATGCCTATGAGTCATGGCCTCCGCACTCCTGAGAAGCTGGATTGGGACCAGAGCTGCAATACCCCCGAATGGGGGTTTCGTTTTTATAGCCCAGTGCAAGCGAAGCGCAGCTCTGGGTAGCATGGATAATGGGATGCACCCCCGAAGTGGGGTGCCGCAATCAATAATTTTCCCCAAAATATATTTTAAGGGAAACCTTGGATTGCGGCACCCCACTTCGGGGGTGCATCCCATTATCCATGCTACCCAGAGCTGCGCTTCGCTTGCACTGGGCTATAAAAACGAAACCCCCATTCGGGGGTTTTTGGCGCTGAGCTTCTTGTCGATATTGGTAACCTGTTACTTGGCTGCTCCTGAGAAGCTGGATCGGGATCGGGGTCTGGATTGTCAACATTGTCAATCCAGACCCCAATACCGCACCCAAAAGAGATCCCAATCCAGCTTCTCAAGTTTTTGGAGTCTTTTTGGACGTATCTGGTTTGGATGCAGCCGCAGCGGCCTTTCTTGTCTCGATATTTGAAAGGCTTGACCGATACTGAGAAAGTTGATTAGGGTCTTGGGTGATTAAAATTAATTTAGTCATATAACGAATGGCAGCATCATATTGACCTAATTCAGTATGTGCTAAGCTTAAGCGATGGAGTATAGAAGGGTTCACAAGAGGTTCAATCTGATACAGCTCTTCAAAATATCGAATGGCTTCACTCCAATGTCCTAACCCAAAGTGACAAAACGCAAGAAGACGCCGCGTTAGGTTGTCATTTAGATCCCCTTTTTCTAAATAGGAGATCGCCTTCGCATACATAGGAACCCTAGAGTACATCAAACATTCTGCTAAAGTACAAATCACATCATTAGATCGAGGATTCTGCTCGTGCATCATGACCATGTAATTAGCGTTGCGTTGAGCAATCAAATCTGAATTTGGGGCCATTGTGATATAATTGGATCTTAACGCTGTATAGGCTTCTTTTAACATTTTCTCCAGAGTAGAAATTGTTTTGGAGATGAAATCAGAATCTTCTTGAGCGAGATTCAAAAGTTTTTTCTCTGTTAGAAAAAGAAGCGCTTCTTCAGCCCCATTTATACCATGTTCTAGCAAGTAAGCACTTGTTTTGTGTTCGTTACGATGAAAAGCTTCCATACCCAATCGAATCTTGGGTATATTTGAGCGCATATCAGAAGCAAGCCTATCTGGTATGAGTGGTGATAAAAGAGCTTCGATTTCTACAGAAGCAGGAGAACTGGCCGCCCCCATTCCCCCTTCTGCTCCCGCTGCTGAAGTAGAAGGAGAGTTTTGAGGACTGAATGAGATAGTACCAGCCTGTAATGTCTTTACAAAACGCATTAAATTTTCAGAGCATGCTTTGTCCTCTAAAACCACGTGTCCAAGGTTGATGCGAATGTTCTCTTTAAGTGTTGTGATCAGGGCATTTTTGTTATTAGGGTCTTCTAATAACCAATTCTGCGTGAATTGTGGGCTTTTCACTATTATATCAGCGATGGCTAATGAAAATCTTCTAAAGGCTGAAATCGACGTGCTGTTTGTTGTACTTGCTTGACCATTTATAAAGGCATGTAGATCTTTAAGGATCAGATGCATCCTAATAAACATGATAGATGTTAATCGAATGCCATTGGACTTCTGAGGGTTAAAAGGATTGAGAAATATCTGCCTAAGAGTGCCTAAAACCCAACCAAATTCCCTTGGAGAGGCGGCGTCAAACCCCCGTTTAACCGCTGAAGAGAGTTCTTTTGTCATTAAAATATTTTTTCTTATCGTTACAGGGCATAACTGGGTGGGCTCATAGCTCAATGTTGATAAACTAGATGCTTGCGCACCAGCCGCCCTTGCGCTAGATTCTTGGGCACTAGGATGTGGATTTATGGCACACTCTTTATCTAAAATGTATAGCGCGATATCATCATTCCCTAATTGAAAGTGTGCTAAGGCTAGGCGTGGAAAAATAGATACATCAATAAGGTTCCTTTCATGTTCATTTGGATCAGTGTGTTTAGCTAGGTGAAGATAAAAATAGGGGGCAAATACCATAAGACACTCATTTGTAGGGGGGGTAATAGAGCCCTCATCTTGAGTGTAGTATTTTTTTCTAACGTTCTCAATGCACTTAATTCCTTCAAGAAATGCTTCAACAGTGTTCAGGGCATAAAAAGCTTTCCCAGCATAATGATAAGCCTGAAAGAGTGAACGTGAAATCTGATCGAGTTGATTTAGAAGAGGCTCCTTGGAAAGAGTTGTTAGACATAATAATTGCAATATTTCTTTGCGCGTGTTTTCAAAATTGTCGATTATTTGGACAAATTGGTCTTTTGCCTTCTCGTAACGTTTCTTTTCAAAATCCCTCACGCCCTGTTTTAGGAGAGTTAAATTTTTTTGTATAATTAAAGTCTTGCTGAGAGAAGGGAATTGGCTTAACAAAGGCTCTGTGCATATTTCAGTTAGGATTTTTTGTATGAGTTCATGATCACGAATTTCTTTGATTAAATAATTGACGCCTTCAAGTAAGGCGAGTTCAATATCAGATTCGTCGCTATTGTGTGAAGCAGGTGAAGCCGCTGCAGCAGCAGCGCTCATCGATAACGATGAGGAAGAGGAGGAGACAGAACAAGCAATAATGCGGGCACTAAACGCTTTAAAGAATGGGAGAAAGCGCTCCCAATCTGAAAGTAGCAGGTCTTCTCTTATACTGAGATAAAAAGAGGGCGTCATCTCGTCAATAAACACGGAATCGAAAGCAGGTACCCCTTTTTGAGTCACTAATGAGAAGCTATTGAATAAATGGGGATAGCAAGTTGAGGCTTCATCCTGGGGCTGTTTAAGGACACTAGAAATAAATTGTTGGATAATCGCTTTTATACCGGACTCTAGTTGAAATTGCCCATGTGGACTGCGCGAAAGCTCCCGCGATTGAACGATCGCAAGTTGCCTAATATTTGGAATATAGGGCAACTTGCGATCATTCAATCCCGGGGCTTTGGCGCCGTCCACATGGGCAATTTCAACTAGAGGCTGATATATTTCGGCATTTAGCGAGAAATTGCCCTCTTTTTTAAGGGATAAACATTTTTTCCATAAGACATCTAAGGTAGTAGGAAATAATAGAGGTCTAGAAAGTCTATTTAGGCATTGGTTGCTGCACTCTTTTTGTGATGCGCTCATTTTTTTATGAGAAAAAAGCAAAAAATCAATGATTTTTTGTGTGTCATCGAGTCGAGAAGTGCTAGAAGAAAGTGGCTCCTCTTCATCCCCTTCAACGGTCCTCTCTAGCTTTTCAAGCAAATAGGCTAATAACTGTTCCAGATGGGGAAACCCGTTGAGGTTTTCGTAAGAAATTAATCTCGTGGCTTCGATGGATAAATCAACAGATAAAAGAGGGTTATTTTCAGCAATTAAATGCGTCGCATTTTCTGCGATTTGTCTTCCCAATGTATTTTGGCGTTCTTTGGGTAAATGGCCTATTTTTTTGAGAAGTTCAATCACCCTGTTTGTCTTTTCGATGCGGACCAAAGGATTTATTCCGGCATCCTTTAACTCATCGATCAATCCATAGACCTCTTGCCTATTGGACGGAATGGCGCTGGCAGCTGCAGCAATAGGGGAGGGTTCAAGCATCACAGGGGAAACAGACCTTTCCGTTTCAATCACTGATGGAGCTGTAGGTTGACGGAAAAAATAGAGCAAGCGCTGAAAACGAGGTCGAAGGAGTGGGCATGAGGTCTTGCATAATTTTTCTATAGCAAAATTATGAGAGGCCTCAGGTTTTGGGGTGAATAAATGAAATCTCTTCTTTTCACCCATGACAATTAAATTAAATTCTTTTCCATCCAATTCAACGATTGGCGCATCCTCTCCCGTTAACAAATGATTTTGGTATAAAAGATAGAGACGGCATTTCTTAAAAAAAACAATTGTTTTATCTATATTCCCTCTAAAACCAGATGCTGCACACCCTAATTGCGGAGAAAGAAGAGCTGCAATGTCATATAGGATCCCTTCTTTTTGTTGGGATAGGCTCAATGCCTGTTCTTCTGGGGTCAGAGACATATCTTTTTTAGAAAGTTGTGGAATATAGGCGCGTTGCACCACTTCCGCATAGGTGAGTAGATAAATGATTCGACCTATCTGGTCATCTGGTTCAAAATGGCGTTCTAGGTAACGCGATAATGCAGACTGCAAGCGGTTAAAATTTTGTGATCCATATTGATCGTATAGGTCCAGGCAAAATCCTTTTTCATCCTCTAAACTTTTTGGCACCACTCCCTTAACCAACAAAGAAACATAAGAACGTAGCCCTTCAACGATCTCTTTGGGGTTTTTAGAGCGGGATCGACGTGTCTCTAAATCGCTTAAGCACTCCTCCAAATCATAATCATCGACAGTTTTTAACATAGCGGGCATTGAGCGATCGTCGTCGGCATGACAGGACTGTTTAATGATTGGGAGAATCTCAATGCGTAAAGCATTGTAGGTGCATGTGCACGTATGTGGAGAGGATAAAGTAAACTGGATGTCGAGATCTTTTGGCTCCGCTGGAATGGTGATGACAATAAACTGTTTTGGGACAAGCTTGCAGCTTTTAAGACGTATCTTTTGAGTTTTAGCCCAAATTTTTAAATCGTTTTCCAATTGGTCTAAATCGATCGAATCATCGATCTTCATATCGATATCGATATCCGAATAATGGATACGTTCTCCCTTTAGAACAAAATTTGTTGCGCCGCCTTTTAACGTGATAGAATTGGGGTATCTGTTACCTAAAAGATTATTTGTAAAGGAGTCTATAAAATCCTTAAGGGAGCTCTTCTGATTCCCTACCGTCGTTTCCATACCTAGAAGGCCTGTTAAGCGTTCTGTTTCCCCTGCTTCTAAAACTCTTTGATTAGGCTTTGCGCTTGCAGCACTCGCAGCAGGAGCAGCTGAAAGCCTTGCTGGTTGAAGCAGCTGTGGCGAGGCGGAAGCCGCAGCAAGGCCAAAAGAATGAGTATTAGATAGTATTGGTTGCATAAAAATATACAGTTATTAGTTAAAAATAAAATAATATTTTAAATTATTAACGAATTAAAATCAACATATTTAAATATGTTGTCTGTTTTTTTATGTTAGAGAAATTATGTAAGGAATTTATTATACAAGTTGTTGATGAGAATTAAATGCAAAGATACAAAGAAGTTAGCTGGGCCGTCCGAGGCTGTGAAAAAAATGCTTTCGACTCATATTCGAGATTATTTGTAACAGTTCACATACCCTCAATACAGCTAAAAAATTAAACGCAGAGGACGCAGAGGGCGCAGAGAAAAAAAAAGAGAGGGAAACAGGGTGATAGTTCACATACCCTCAATACGGCTAAAAAATTTAAACGCAGAGGACGCAGAGGGCGCAGAGAAAAAAAGAGAGGGAAACAGGGTGATAGTTCACATACCCTCAATACTGCTAAAAAAATTTAAACGCAGAGGACGCAGAGGGCGCAGAGAGAAAAAAGAGAGAAAGAGAAAAGTATTTTTATAAGGAATGCATTTTCCCACAATTCGAATACAAAAAATTAAACAAAGATAAAATTTCTTTTTGTTGGAGTAATCCCTAAACCTTTTGCGTTTAAATTTTTTTAGCAGTATTGAGGGTATATGAACTGTTACCCTGTTTCCCTCTCTTTTTTTCTCTGCGCCCTCTGTGTCCTCTGCGTTTAAATTTTTTTAGCAGTATTGAGGGTATATGAACTGTTACCCTGTTTCCCTCTCTTTTTTCTCTGCGCCCTCTGCGTCCTCTGCGTTTAAATTTTTTTAGCAGTATTGAGGGTATGTGAACTGTTACCCTATTTTCCTCTCTTTTTTTCTCTTTTTTCTCTGCGCCCTCCGCGTCCTCTGCGTTTAAATTTTTTAGCAGTATTGAGGGTATGTGAACTGTTACCCGACGTACAGTATTTATTCTGTGTGCTTTGTTTTTAAACTTTTTTAAAACTCTTTTAAAACTCGAGGCAGGGGACACATCCTTGGCGAGCGCCAACGGGCCGATTGAGCCCTAGGGTGAAATAGACGGCGATTCTATCGTCATGCTCTCGGTGTTGATAGGAGAGCCTGAGATTGCAAGCGGAACGCAATGTTCCGAGCACGTCGAATTCAAATTCGGTATAGTTTGGTTCGAACATGCGGTCCCAACCTTGTCTAGATCCAAAGTCGATGGCCCAATTGGGAAGGATGCGGCAGAACATGCGTAGAAGTAGCGTGTCACGCCGGTCCGAAAGGGATGTGTGACGCAATTCTCTTTGACTATGAAACGATTCTAAGAAGAAATTGTTATGGTCCACTTTGCGCCAATCAAAGGCGTCACGGTGGCGATATTCGACAGATAGCGCGATGTCCTGACTAACGGTCCATTCTGAACGGAAATTAAAATGGCCAAGCTGAGAATTTCTAATATCCCAAGCTGTCTCTAACGTGTGTCTAAGAGTCGGAAACGTGTTGCAGATAATGCGTGCATACACCTCTGGAATGCTCTTAGGCATTGTCTTAGTGTTAAAAAAGGAATAGGCATAGACATCCGCGTAAACATAGCGCATGAGGCACCCATAGCTATTCTTGCCATAGAGAGATTGACTAACCCCAAAACGCAGGGCATTTAATCGATACCACCCATCGTCGGTGTCAAAAATGTAGTGGTGATTCGGAGGAATGGTTGGGTAAATATAATATTCATAGTTAGCATAGGGCTCCACTACGTGCTTGCGATCGCCATAAAAGCGATATCCGTGTGCACGCACATCGCATTTTACCATGCCCACTAACAAATACTTGGCATCTCCATCAGGGCTGTTTCCGTAAAAGATGGCGAGATCACCCACTTCTGGTGTAATGATTAGCGGATCAAGTGTAATGGGGCAGTAAAATTTATTTGATATCTCGACGCGGGAGGACTCATAGTCATGGACGTGAGATAAATGATCCGCATATTTGAAGTCGAGATAGGAATAGTTGATGAGATTATCAACAATAATTCCCGTATCTCCGATAGAGATTGGTCTCCAGCTCGTTTGAAATGTAGGCAGTTCTTGTTTTACGGTTTGAAAGCCATTCACACGCACGCGGACGGATAGATTTGAAATCCAATCCTCTTCCTGTTGTCTGACGTTGAGTTCAGTGCGTCCTGCTGTGCGCAGTATAATAGTGTTGTCGTTGTAGTCTGTAGCCATATTTCTATCGCTAAGCTTGTCGTAGATGAAATGAATATTTAACGTGTCATCAAGCAGTAAATGGTTGTAGATCCCTTGAAAGCGGTATCTTGTGCGCATCTGCTGATCCGTGAAAGAGTTGTCTTGGGCAAGATAGCTGATCGTTTCCAGGGATTGTTTATGGTCAGCAGAAAGGTATTCTGTTTCAAAGCCTCCACCTAAGCCTCTTTTTATACGGTAGTCCAGTCTCAAAGAGGCTTTATGTCTGCGCCATGAAAGAAATTCATAGATGACCCCTAAGCGCAATCCTTGACTTCCACCCCAGCGAACAGTGTAGCTGATCGGGTTATCGAAGATCCAATCCAAATCAGCCTTTAAAGAGGGGATCCATAAGAGAGGGTGATGTTCATATTGAAAGCGCACATCGTGGGCCTCTAGAAAGCGATTCTCTGTTAAGAACGCCTCTTCAGTTGAGAGTTCCCACTCCCTATCTATATTTTCAGAGGTTGTAAAAAATCCGTCTTTAAGGACATAACTGCCATCGGGAAGAATGCTGACCTCTTTTGCTCCAAAAAACCAAGGTTCTACTGCAGTACGCCCTTCATAGATGACACCCGTTTTGGTTTGAAAATCATAGGTCAGGCGTTCTCCGACAAATAGATACTCTCCCAGTTCTACGATGAGATCGCCCTCTGCACTCACTGTGAAGAGCGGCTCTCCCTCTTCTACTTTTCGAGTATAAATGATTTTTTTAGCTTGAATGCGCAAGTCAGGAGCCGTAATGATGCCTCCCTCTTCTGTGCTTAGAACGCCATTTGAGTAAATGGGCGTGCGCAGGTCAATCATCACCCCTTTGGCAAACAGGTTTTGGACGACTTTCTCTTCGTTGATGGAGGCTGAAAGTGTTTGATTGAGGAACACAATGAAAATACACAGGAGGGTGAGTAAAATAGTGTTATTTGGGGTGTTTTTCATTTTTCGGCCATTGATTTAGTTTCGTCCAATTCGTGGCTTCGTTTTTGTTTTGATTTTTCATGGTTGAAAGGACTAGTAAAGGCCCATCCGGGCCTGTGTTAGTCTTCTATTTATTCCGCTGCCCGGATCAAAAGTCCTGCCAAGGCGTATTTGTTTTTAGGATTTCCATTTTTGATGGCCTCTAGCAAAACATGGATACTATGATCATCTTGATTTTGCGTCAATGCTTCAAAGGCGCCAATGAGCAGACGTGAGGTTTCTTCAGGCGTGAGCTGATATGAAGTATTAGCCGTTTGTAAATCTCTAGGGACGAGTGCGCGGAAGCGGATGAGGTCCGTATGTTGCTGTTGGAGAACCCATGATTGTAGGGTTTCCCCATAGTTTCCAGGCTCCTTTAAGCGATACAAGGCTAAATTGCAGTAATTTCGTATAAGAGGCGCACCCGCCTTTTGTTGGTATTTTTTGAGCAATGCAATTGCATCTGGAGTTTGGAGATTTTCTAATAAATCAACCAGTGCTGGAATGAGGTCGTTCTGTTCTTTTTCAAACAAACATTGAGCTAATGATAGAAAGTCTTTTTCCGGGAGATTGATTGATTTGTTTAAAAGTTCTTCGCGCATCGCAAGGGAGATTTCGTAGTCGATTGAATTTTTGGCAAAATTCTCTTTGGCAGATGAAACAACCTTCCATGAAGAGAGACTTTTTCCTCTAGAGCTGAGTTTGAGTAGGGCAATATCGCGCATATCGGGAATCAAAATCGTGCTGATAATAGGAAGACAACGCGGATCCTGTCTTTCCAATAAAGCTAAAGCGGCATTAATGCGAATCTGAGTATTATCTGTTTGAGAAAGAGTCCATAAAAGGTCTTCGCTACCAGGAAAATTGCCTAGTAAATTGATCGCAAAAAGATCTCCTGTTTTTGCATGATGTGCAATTTCAGCGCATGCATCGCGTTGCCCTAGAATGTAAAGAGCGTATAGAGCAGCTAGACGCACATTATTACACGAAGAAGAGGTTAATTCTTGCAGTCTTGGTAGGGATGTTTTATCCGACATCACACCTAGGGCAGCCGCACACGTCTCTAATTGAGAAAAGTTGTGATGCGTTGCAAGCAAACGAACAGCGGGAAGAAGGTCATCTCTCCCATACAAGGCAATGCAGCGGATGGTTTCAATACGCACGCGTTCATCGGGATTGGCTAAAAAACGGCGTAGGATTTTCATCGAACGGTCATCCCCGACCATGGCATAAAACTGCGGAAATAGAGGTAAAAACTCTTTGTCGAGTTTGTTCATCAGTGCCTCCGTTTGAGGAACTGCAAGAGGCATTTTTTGTTCGCAAAGATGATAGGCGCATTCCAGTCGGATAATGAGGGCTGGTGATGACATCGCTTGTATTAACGCTTCGTCAGCATACTCATTTTGAAAGCGCATCAACAGATTTAGACTGACGAGCTGTAATTGGGGCTGAGGATTTTTAATTCCCTCTTCAATAATGTAGAGAGTTTTTTCATTTGCCGAGATTCCTGCTCCGAAAAGCGTTAAAAGCTGTGTTTCAGGATCCGAGCTGCGGTAGCCTTGATCGAGAAGGACCATGCCTATTTGCTGCAAAAGTTCTCGGTCATGTTTTTGATGGGATTCATAGTAGTCTTGGTACATTTCAAGGGCAGTTTTAGTGTCCCCTGATTGCATCAGATAAAGAATGCGGTGATTTTCTGTGCAAGAGTCTTGAGAGAAAATAGTTGTGGGGAGCAATGCAAGCGAGAGAGAAAAAAAGCCTGCAAATAAAGCATGACAAATAGTGAAATGAGCGTGGTGGAATTTTTTCATGCATGGCCTAGGGTTTAATATAATCCCAAAGGTCGATACCAACCTTTAACAATAATTCTCTGACGACATTAACAGGCAGGCCCATGACATTGTTGTAGCAACCCTCAATTTTGCGCACTAATAAGCCACCGGCTGATTGAATGCCATATCCGCCGGATTTATCCGCCCAGACCGTATTGGCGTGGTAGATTCTCGCTTGTGCCGGCGTTAAAGGATTGAATAAAACACGAGTTTCTTCAACTGCAGTGTATTCTTCATGGCCTTTTAGAACCGTCACACCGGTAAATACACTATGCCATTTTCCTTGGAGATGCATTAATAGATTAAAAGCGTCCTCGAGATCTTTTGGCTTTTCATACAGCTGGTCCTCGATAAACACAATCGAATCCGCAGCGAGAATAGGCAGATGCGAAAATTGAGCCGCAAGTGAAAGCGCCTTTCCTCGGGATAGTGTGGACACATAAGTGATGGGGTTGCTGTTAATAGGCTCTTCCTTAAAAGCCACAGATTCCTCAATAAACGGCGGAGAGGCCTGTTTGAACGGAATGGAAAACGCGCTCAGGATTTCCCTACGACGTGGAGATTGAGAACCAAGAATAAGCAGTGTCATAAAAATACAGGGGTAAAAGAGCGATGTTATTAAGTTAAAAAACTAATTAATACCCCCGAATGGGGGTGTCGTTTTTATAGCCCAGTGCAAGCGAAGCGCAGCTCTGGGTAATATGGATGGTGAGACGCACCCCCGAAGTGGGGTGCCGCAATCTGAGATTGCCTTTAAAATATATTGTGAGATCAGTTATTGATTGCGGCACCCCACTTCGGGGGTGCATCTCACCATCCGTATTACCCAGAGCTGCGCTTCGCTTGCACTGGGCTATAAAAACGACACCCCCATTCGGGGGTGTTTGCATAAAGCTTCGCTTCTCACATTTTTAGTAAGTGTGCTTCCTACTCAACACGTTCCATCAATGGTTCAGTCGGTCCACTACTAACCTTAGAGCGCGCTAGCGCCGCAGTCCAGAGGGAGAGGAGGATGCATGAAGCTAGGAAAATAACAGCCAACCATGCAGTGAATTTTTTCAGAACTTCTGCTGTAGAGGTTCCAAAGACAGATTCACCTGAATCTCCGCCGAAGGAGGCGCCAAGTCCCGAACTTTTGCTTTCTTGAATCAGAATAACAAAGCAAAGTAAGACGCAAAGCAATAAAAAGAGAGAAATTGTTAAAAAATAAATAAATGTCATCATTGGGTTAAGTTCCTACATCTCATTTAAGAGTTTTGATAGTTGACGATTTTACTAAAAGAATCCGCGTTTAATGAAGATCCCCCCACAAGGACTCCGTCGATATCCGTTTGTTCCAGCAACGCCTTCGCGTTATCCGGTTTAACGGATCCTCCATACAAAAGGGGAATTTGATCTGCAAGATCACTTCCCCACTGCTCGGAGATCAATTGGCGGCAATAGTGATGGGTTTCTTGTGCATTTTCAGGGGTTGCTGTCTGACCAGACCCAATTGCCCAAATGGGCTCATAGGCAATGATCAATTTTTTTAAAAGATCTGCTGAAATATCAGCTAAACCTTGAGTCAGTTGAGTCGTTAGAATAGCGTGTGTTTGATCTGCTTCATGCTCTTCAGCAGTCTCTCCGACACATAAAATGGGTAGCAGATCTTCCGAAAGCGCCCGTTTTATTTTTTTATTTACGGTTTCGTTTGTTTCATTGTAGAGAATGCGCCGTTCCGAATGGCCGATCACCACAAATTGGGCGCCGGCATCCTTAAGCATTTTGGCGGCAATTTCACCGGTGAATGCCCCTTCGTCAGCATCATTCATATTTTGAGCACCGATGATCACATTTGAACCCTGAGCCTTTTCGGAAATCGATTTAATGGCCGTGAAGGGGACCGCCAAATAGATTTTATCTGGACTCTCCTTCACAAGGGGAAGGAGTTGTTCCAGAAAATCGAGGGATTCCTCAATCGTCTTGTACATTTTCCAGTTACCAACGATAATGATAGGGCGATTCATATGGCTCATTTGAGCCTCCTTAAGAGAATCTTGTTTAATAAATATGCTACCTGCGGGCAGAATAGATAGATGAGCGTAGCCATTTTTGAATGCACTTGAGTATAATTTCATTTTACTAGAAATTCAATAGAATTCTTCGATAATCCTAAAAACGTGTTTCTAGGGTCGGGGATTGAAAAAATAAAAATTAAACACAGAGGACACAGAGGGCACAGAGAAATCTGATGGGTTGTAAATTTTTCTAATTGTTCAGTAGATCTATTTTAAGTTTTTTGTAACAGTTCAGATACCCCTACACTCCTGAAAAAATTCAACACAAAGACACTAAGGCACAAAGATAATTTTTTTGTATTGTGAGTAACCCTCAAACCTTTTCTTTGTGCCTTTGCATCTTTGTGTCTTTGTGTTGAATTTTTTTAGGAGTGTTGGGGTGTCTGAACTGTTACAGTTTTTTTACTCCTTTTCTCTGTGCTCTCTGTGTCCTCTGTGTTTAATTGTTTATATTTATCCGAAAATAGCGTCTTTGGAGCCAACAATGACCTCTACCACTTCAAATCCTCCTGTGTTAACGGTTTCGCAATTCACCAATGCGATTAAACTCAGCTTGGAATCGACGTTTCCCTTGGTTTGGGTGCAAGGGGAAGTGAGCAATTGCAAATTGCAATCTTCGGGTCATCTCTATTTTTCCATAAAAGATGCCCAAGCTCAGCTTTCAGTTGTTATGTTCAAAGGAGATGTCTCTCTCCTAAAAAAACTCCCAAAAGATGGCGATCATGTCATTTTGAAGGGCGGCTTAAATGTTTACCCACCTTCAGGTAAATATCAGTTGATCGCCAGGGAGTTACGTTGGGTGGGACTGGGCGAACTATTGCTTAAATTAGAAGAACTTAAAGTTAAATTGCATCAAAAAGGGTGGTTTAAATCAACGCATAAAAAACCATTGCCAAAATTACCTCAGCGCATCGGTGTCGTGACTAGCCCTACAGGTGCTGTGATCCAAGATATCGTAAACGTGTTAACTCGGCGCTTTAAAGGCTTTCATCTAATCTTATATCCAGTTAAAGTTCAAGGGGATGGGGCAGCTCAAGAAATTGCGCAGGCAATTAACGACATGAATCGCTTTGATTTAGTTGACGTGATGATTATCGGGAGGGGAGGGGGGAGTATAGAGGATTTATGGGCCTTTAATGAAGAGATCGTGGCAGAGGCGATTTATAATAGCCGTATTCCCATTATTTCTGCGGTGGGTCATGAAACGGATCATTGCATTGCGGACTATGTAGCCGATGTGCGCGCGCCGACCCCTTCAGCTGCAGCTGAATTAGTCATTGTGGAAAAAAAACAGCAAGTGCAACACGTGGAGTTGCTGCAAAAACGCATCCGCGATGCCTTTATGCAATATGCCAAACAGTGTCGTCTGCAGCTCCACCGCATTTTAAAGCAGCCCGTTTTGTCTTCTCCATACACATTATTAGCCCCTTGGATGCAGAAACTAGACCATTTAAAAGATGATGTGGATCAAAATATGATGCGTTTCTTACAACAACGCTCCTTACGATTAGAAGGGCAACGCAAACATTTAAATGCGCTAAAACCGACAACACAGCTGATGCAATTTAGACAAAAACTGATACAGATCCAAAAATCCATTCAAACCAATATGTTTCAGAGACTTATCTATTTAAAGGAAGGTATACAACAAAAAAGAGAGGGGATTGCTGTGTCATGGCAAACGGGGCAAGCGAATCGAAGACGACTCTTTATGCCTTTATCGCGGCAAAGACAGATCGATCAATTTTGGAAACGGATGTTTTTATTGCGCAAAGAGCAGCTAGCACAGCTATGTAGCTCTCTGCATGCCGTCGATCCTAAAAATCTTTTAACTAAGGGCTATTCTATTCTCTTTTCTGAAAAGGGCAATTCAGTTATAACTACTATAAATGGTATTAAAAAGGATCAAAACATAAGGGTGTTGTTATCTGACGGGGAACTCCTTTCAACTATCAAAGAAATTTATCCAAAAAAACTTATCAAAGTGAAGACAGATCAAAGTGAAAACAGAACCTAAAGAACAGCCAAAGTCCGAATTAAGCTTTGAACACGCTTTTTCGCGTTTAGAAGAGATTTTAGAGCGCATGAACTCTAACGCGATCAGCTTGGACGAATCCCTTAAACTATATGAAGAAGCCGACAAATTAATCACCACGTGTGGGAAGCGACTTCATGATGCTGAGTGCCGTGTGGAAATGCTGATTAAAAACCGAAGCGGAGAACTCGCTTTAGGCGCCGATCAAAAGCCGATGACACAAGAGTTCTCTCCCGCAAAAAACGGAGAGAAAAACTAAAGAGGGGCCTCCGTACTCTTGAGAAGCTGGATTGGTGTCTGAATTGACAACGAATATTGGGGTCTGGATTGACAATGTTAACAATCTTTAAGAAACTTCACGAACGTATCAATAAATAGCATTCTTAAAGATTGTTAACATTGTCGGTCCTGACCCCTCTCTACACAGACTTTTTGGGTCTTCATAAACCTGAGTAAAAATCACCTTTTAATACCTGTTGTGATTAATATTAGTTTTTTGAAATATAAGTGTGTGTAAAGGGGGGGGAGGGGTCAGGACCGACAATGTTAACAATCTTTAAGAACGCTATTTATTGATACGTTCGTGAAGATTCTTAAAGATTGTCAACATTGTCAATCCAGACCCCAATGCTCGTTGTCAATCCAGACCCCAATTCAGCTTCTCATCGATATTGGTAGCTTGTTACTTGGGGGCTCCAAAAATGATACGGATACTTCTGAGTTTAGGGACACACCCTAAAATATATTTATGAAAAATTTCACCTATCGATTTAATTTAATAAGGGTTGGTCAATAAATGAGTCATTCTTTTCTTCAAGACATACACACTCCTGAAGATATCAAACATCTTTCCCTTTCGCAATTAAATCTTCTCGCTTCTGAGATTCGGTCGCGTATTATTGAAGTGATGGCGGTCAATGGAGGGCACTTAGCATCTAATCTTGGGGCTGTTGAGCTCACGATAGCCTTGCATAAGGTTTTTAATTCCCCTACGGATAAATTGATTTGGGACGTCAGTCATCAATCTTATGTGCATAAATTGCTCACAGGTCGTGCAGACCGCTTTGACACGATCCGTAAATTTAAAGGGTTATGCGGATTTTGTCATCCAAAAGAATCCATTCATGATCATTTTCATGCCGGACATGCAGGTACAGCACTCTCGCTCTCGCTCGGTGTGGCGAAAAATCGCGATTTATTGCAGCGTGAGGAATATGTGATTCCTATTATCGGAGATGCCACATTGACTTGTGGGGTGTCTCTAGAGGCTCTAAATAATATTCCACATGATTTAAAGCGCTTTATCGTCATCTTGAATGATAATGCCATGTCGATTTCTAAGAACGTCGGAGCCATTACGCATATTTTGAGTCGTATTTTAAGCAATCCGATTACGAATAAAATCCACCAAGAAATTGATACAATCGTCTCTAAAATTCCAAGTGTCGGCTCCCTCATCTCTAAGCAGGGACATAAAATCACCGAATCGCTTAAGAATTTGGTCAGTCCCGCAGTTTTTTTTGAGCAATATGGCCTCTCATATATCGGACCAATCGATGGACATGACATCAAGAAACTAGTGGATGTCTTGGAAGGTGTTAAGGACTCGAATTGGCCGGTTGTTCTCCATGTCCTGACCAACAAAGGACAGGGGATGGATGAGGCCATCAAAAACCCCATTAGCTATCACGGAGCCAAACCCTTTAATCGCGATACAGGCAAGTTTTTACCCACAGTCTCTACAAAACCTACATTTCCAAAAATTTTTGGCTCACACCTCCTTGAAATGGCTGAAAATGATCCTAGCGTGATTGCCATCACACCTGCCATGTCAGCAGGCTCATGTTTGGATGAATTCATGAAGAAATTTCCTGAGCGCTGCATCGATGTCGGCATTGCTGAATCGCATGCGATTACTTTTGCAGGAGGCTTAGCTCATGGACGCAAAATGAAGGTTGTGGCCTCTATCTACGCGACCTTTTTGCAACGCGCATTTGATAATTTGTTTCACGATGTTTGTTTGCAGGAGCTGCCTGTTGTCTTTGCGATTGATCGAGCAGGTATTTCAGGGCCTGATGGAGCCACACATCACGGAATCTATGATCTCTCATTCCTAAACGCGATGCCTAACATGGTGATCACACAACCGCGGAATGGACACGTCTTAAAGGAGTTGTTGGAATCCGCTTTTTCATGGGATCGACCCACAGCCATTCGCTATCCCAATATGGCTACCGAAGAACCCGATCTGCCCATCGTATACAGAGAGCTGGGAAAAGGGGAGGTTCTGGTAGAAGGTGAAGAGCTACTGATTATTGCTTTAGGTCATATGAATACCGTTGCGTTACAGGTTAGGGAGCGTTTAGCTCTCCAAGGTGTTAATGCAACCGTGATGGATCCGATTTTTGTAAAACCGTTAGATTCTGACCTTATCTACAAGCTACTTTTGACACATCAAAAAATTGTGACCATAGAAGAGCATTCCGTGATTTCAGGTTTGGGAGCAATCCTAAATAATTTTCTCATGTCAAAAGGATATCAAAACATCCAAGTATTAAATTGTGGAATCCCAGAGACCTTTTTGGATCAAGGAAGTCATGCCGAGTTGAGTCATGAAATAGGATTAACCCCCGAGAAAATTGTGCGTCAAATCAGCTATCACTTTGCCTTTTCCAGTATCGCAGAAAGTGTGAAAAATTAAACGCAGAGGACGCAGAGAAAAAGAACAATAAGTGTAACAGTTCACATACCCCAATATCGCTAAAAAATTTAAACGCAAAGACGCAAAGAAAAGGTTTAAGGTGAGTTATTCACAACACAAGAAATTTTATCTTTGCGCCTTTGCGTTTAAATTTTTTACTCACCTTACGCAAAACAAGAAGGTAGCCAGGGCGTCTCGCCCTGGTGCACAGGGCGTCTCGCCCTGGTGCACAGGGCGTCTCGCCCTGGTGCACAGGGCGGGACGCCCTGGCTACCTTCTTGTTTTGCGTAAGGTGAGTTTTTTAGCGGTATTGAGGGCGCCTAAGTTGTTACCTTTAATCCTCAAAACAAACAAGAGAAATCTATGAATATTGCTCTCTTTCATAACATGCAAAAACCTAAAACTAAGACGATTGCGATTGGAATCAAAGAGTTTTTGATCGCACGAGGAGTGAAAGTTTTTGCAGAAAATTATCAAGAACTCGGAGAAAATGTAAGCCCGCTCTCTGAAGTGGAGCATAAAGACATTGATTTCTTGATATCATTAGGTGGAGATGGAACGATTCTGAGGCTTTTTCATGAATACCCCGATTTTGAAGCTCCTGTTTTAGGTATTAACCTGGGTGGATTGGGATTTATGGCGGATATTACCGTTGAAGAGCTCTATCCAAGCTTGACGAGCCTATTAAAGGGAGAATATTCTATTCAATCGTGCATGATGATTGAAGGGAAGACAGATGACGGGAGATCAGGATTTGCCATCAATGAAATTGTCGTGCACCGCGATCAAAACGCTTGTCTCATCGATTTAAACCTGCACGTCAATGGAAATTATCTGAATACCTTTGCGGCAGATGGGATCATCATAGCCACGTCAACTGGATCTACAGCCTATTCCTTGGCTGCAGGAGGCCCCATTTTGATGCCGGAGCTAGAAGCTGTTGTCGTGACTCCAATCTGTCCTCACACCATCTCAAACCGTCCGATTGTTTTAACTCCTGAAAGAGAAATTCGCATTCAGTACGTCAGTGATCATGGCCCGATAAAAGTGTTCTTTGACGGATGCGAACATTTTCTAATCAACAGCGGAGAAATGTTTTATATCACCCGATCACAGCGTACATTTAAAGTCGCCATGATGTCTAACTACGATTATTTCCGAACCCTTAGAACCAAACTAGGTTGGGCAGGCCGGCTTAAATCAGGCAGTTATTCATAATTGTCACCCATTTCGTCCTTAATTCTCACGCTCATTTCAAAACTTTTTTGCATTTTCTCGATAAAAAAGTTTACAAAAAATTAAATTTCAAATAGAACCATTAATAGCTAGTGAAAATCTACCTTGTCGGATCTTTTGTATCCGCCCCTGTTGCTTGATTTCCGTTACTCGATCAAAGGAGCAGTGGTTGGTTCAGATGATAAAGCTAAGAACAATTTTCACTTTTAAACTAACACAAACCCAAAAAGGAGTTCTCATATGAACAAATTTGTCAGCGTTTTATCTTCAGCGTTTGCTTTAGCTGTAACAGCATTTGCTTTAACAAGCTGCTGCTGTGATCGTGATCCTTGCTGCGATCCATGTCCAAGACCATGTGCTCCACAACCCTGTTGTCCAAAGCCATGTGCTCGTCCATGCCCAGCACCATGTCCAGCTCCATGCCCAGCTCCTTGCGAACAAAAGTGCTGGTAGAATTGGGAATATTTACACTAAATGGAAGGAAGCTTCCATTTAGTGTAATGAGATAACACTGCAAGGTGAGTCTAATGAAATATGAAAATCACTATTCTTAAACGAAACTAAAGGAGTTATTAATGCGAAAACAACTTGGAATGTTAACCACGTTGCTTTTTTTGTGCGCAACAGCACTAGTGGGAGCAGGTTGCTCCGACAGTAGATGCTGTGATGTGGAACCTGTTTGTGAACAACCTTGCAGACCAGCATGTGCTCCAGCATGTGCTCCTGTATGTGCTCCCGTATGCAAACCTGTCTGCGCACCACCAGCCTGCAAACCTGCATGCCCTCCAGTCTGCAAACCAGCATGTGCTCCAGCATGTGCCCCTGCAGAATGTTGCAAGCCTATTGTAAAGTGCAAATATCCTAATCAATGCGAACTTCAGTGCCGCGATGGGATTACAGTAACAGCTAGAAACCCTCAAATGTGCTTATTGGGCGAACAATACCCAATTGACTTTGATGTTAGAGCTTGTGAAGATGTTTGTGATGTCGTTGTGACAACACATTTACCAGAAGGCGTTTCTTTTATCAGAAGCCAACCAGAAGCTAAAGTAGATGGTCGTAGACTTGAATTTGATTTCGGTTCTATGAGCAAAGGCGAATGCCGTCCTGCTAAAGTTTGGGTAAAATGCGAATGTGAAGGGGACAATTGCGCTTGCTTCTGTGCAACTGCAGTTCCTGTAAGATTCTGCTCTTTACTTTGCGCAAAACCAATTCTAACTTGCCACAAGTGCGGTCCAGAAGAAGTTTGCCCAGGCGAGCCTGTTAACTACACAATCACTGTTTCCAACAAAGGCAGCTGCACAGCTGAAGAAGTTGTGGTAACAGATAACGTACCAGATGGTCTAGAACATGCAACATGCATGAAGACATTAACGTTCAAGTTGGGCAACTTAGAACCTTGCCAAACAAAACAAGTTAATGTGTGTTTCACTGCAGTGAAAAGAGGTAAAGTTTGCAATACAGCAGTTGTCACTGCTTGCAATGCAGATTCAGTCTCTTGCCAAGCATGCACATGTGTATGCTGCTGTGCAGTTGAAATCAACAAAACTGGTACTAAAGAACAATCAATCGGCAAAAATGCTGACTACCAAATCGTCGTGACAAACCCAGGCGATAAAGTGTTAACAGATGTCGTGGTAACAGATTTTGCTCCAAGCTCTACTTCAATCGTAGCGGCTAACGGTGCAGCAATCAATGGAAACCAAGCTGTTTGGAGATTAAAAGAACTACAACCAGGTCAAAATGTCACATTCAATATTACATTGACATCGTGCACACCAGGTTGCTTCACAAACAGAGTCACTGTAACTGATTGCCAAGGATGCAATGGTTGTTCAGAGTTTGCTACAAGATGGAGAGGTCGTCCTGCATTGAATGTTTGTGTTACTGAAACAGAAGACATGATCTGCGTTGGCGAAAGAACAAGCTATGTTATCAATGTGATGAACCAAGGTTCTGAAGCAGACAATAACGTGGTTGTCACTGTGACTCTTCCTCCTGAGCTAAAAGCATTAGGTGGAACAGGCGAAGTCCCTGCAAAAGTGGACGGCCAAACAGTTACATTTGCTCCGTTAAATAACTTACGTGCACGTCAAACAGTGTCTTATAGAGTTGATGTTGAAGCTGTGAAATCTGGAGACGCTCGTGTTCAGATTCAAGTGACATCTGATTCTGTTAAGACTCCAATTGTACAACAAGAAAGTACAGTTGTGAACTAATAGACTGTTCGTTGCATAAAGCCGTAAGGCAGTAAGTAATTGAAGACAAGG